>Ga0209804_1000266_pt1 | contig 45164 bp, 46 predicted proteins | sample GraSoiAngelo_139_FD_185896 | JGI IMG/M metagenome (GOLD analysis project Ga0209804, IMG submission 185896) | Grasslands soil microbial communities from the Angelo Coastal Reserve, California, USA - 14_0929_12_20cm (SPAdes) (version 2) | ecosystem: Environmental > Terrestrial > Soil > Grasslands ... | reverse complement strand
CCGCCGTAGGGTGCGTCGTCGACTACGCGGTGGCGGTCGGTGGTCCATTCGCGGATGTCGTGGATCGCGAGCTCGAGCTGTCCTGCGGCCCGCGCGCGAGCGACGATGCTCTCGGCGAAGGGGCTCTCGAACATCTTCGGAAAGAGCGTCAGCACATCGATGCGCAGGCTCACTCGAAAGTCTCCTGAGGCACGATCACCACGCGGCCCGCGGCGACGTCGACCTCGCGCACCACGGAAGCGATCGCCGGCACGAGCAGATCCGCACCGGACACCGGGCGGATCACCAGCACGTCGGTCTCCCCAGCCCGAAGCACTTCGCGAACGTCTCCGAGCGGCTGTCCCTCCGGCGTCTCCGCATGCAGGCCGAGCAGATCGGCCCACAGGTACGCGCCCTTCGCCGCGCGGCGCGCGTCCGCTCGCGAGACCCGAAGGCGCTTGCCGCGGAGCCGCTCGGCATCCTCCCGGGTCGTCCGGCCGTCGAACCGCACGATCGGCACGTCCGCGGTGCCCCGGACCGATGCCACCACCAGCTCGCCCACGTCATCGCAGCGCAAGCGCGAACCCTTCTTGAACCGCCCTGGGACATCCGTCCGCGACTCGACCTTCACTTCGCCCCGCACGCCGTGCGGCGCGCGAATGACGCCGATGACGAGATCTTCGCTGCTAATCGATCTCGAGGTTGACCTTTGTTCCATCGCGCGTCGCCATCACTTTCAGGAGCGCGCGGATGGCCTTCGCGATACGGCCGCCACGTCCGATGACTTTGCCGACGTCGGCTTCCGCGACCTGGAGATGGAACTTGGTGAAGTCGCCGTCCTGCGTCTCGGTGACGACCACCGCCGTCGGATCGTCGACGAGCGCCCTGGCGACGTGCTCGAGCAGCCCGCGCATGCTCCCGTTCGAGACCGACTCGGTGCTCGCCCTCTCGCCGCTCATCTGACTGATGCGGGGACCTCCCCCTCGGGAATTCCGCTGCGGACGAGCAGCGAGCGTGCGGTCGCCGTCGGCTTCGCGCCGTTCTTGAACCAGTGGCGGGCACGCTCGGCGTTCACCACGAGGGTGACGGGCTCAGACCGTGGGTCGTAATGCCCGATGGATTCGATGAACTTTCCGTTGCGCGGCGCGCGCGAGTCCGCGATGACGACGCGGTACGTCGGCGCTTTCGTCTTGCCTACGCGGCGCAGGCGGATGTGCACGGCCAAGTCGACGGGGTCCTCCTCAGCGATCTGCGGTCCGCTGGCGCGGATATGCGGATGATTATCGCATTTTGCCTAGACGCGGGGCATCCCGGGCAACCGAGGGAGACGCCCGGATCGAGCCATCGTGCCCATCTGCTTCATGAGCTTGCGCATCTCGGCGAATTGCTTGATGAGCTGATTTACGTCGGCGACCGTCGTCCCGGAGCCTGCCGCGATCCGCCGCCGGCGGGATCCGTTGATCAGCCCTGGATCGGCCCGCTCGGCTTTCGTCATCGACGAGATCACCGCCTCGATCTTTCGCATCTCCCGCTCGGCGGCCGGTCCTTCGGGGAGCTGCTTCGCGAGCCCACCCATGCCGGGAATCATCTTCAACAGGTCTCCGAGGGGGCCCATCCGCTTGACCTGCTGGAGCTGCGTGTAGAAATCGTCGAACGTGAACTGCGCATCGAGAAGCTTGCGCGCCTGCTCTTCAGCGGTCTTCTGGTCGACCTGTTCTTGGGCACGCTCGACGAGCGTGAGGATGTCCCCCATTCCGAGGATGCGCTGCGCCAGGCGGTCCGGGTGGAAGACTTCGATCGCGTCGAGCTTCTCGCCGGTCCCGATGAGCTTCACCGGGACGCCGGTGACGGCGCGCACGGAGAGCGACGCGCCGCCGCGCGCGTCACCGTCCGCCTTCGCGAGGACCAGTCCGGTGAGCGGCAACCGCGCATGAAATGCCGTGGCGCTCTCGACAGCATCCTGCCCGGCCATCGCGTCGACGACGAGGAGGACCTCGTGCGGTTTGCTCGCCGCGACGACCTCGGCGATCTCGCTCATCATCGCCTCATCGATGTGCAGGCGTCCGGCGGTGTCGACGATCACGGCGTCCCGTCCCTCGGCCGACGCCCCGGCCGCGAACGATGCGACATCGTCCGCGATGCGAGCCGGATCGACAGCACGCACCGGGATACCGAGCTGCTTTCCCAGTGTCTGGAGCTGGTCGATCGCGGCGGGACGATGGACGTCGGCCGCGACAAGCAGCGGATGGCGGCCCTGTTTGCGGAGCATGTTCGCGAGCTTCGCTGCTGTCGTCGTCTTCCCCGAGCCCTGAAGTCCTGCGAGGACGATGACCGTCGGCGGCGGCTCGGCGCGCGCGAGCGGCGTGGCCGCTCCCCCGAGCATGTCGACGATCGCGTCGTGGACGATCTTGACGACCTGCTGGGCGCCGGTGATCGATTCGAGCACCCGCTCGCCGAGCGCGCGCTCACGGACCGTGGCGACGAGCTGACGGACGACTTTGAGGTTGACGTCGGCCTCGAGGAGCGCGACGCGCACGTCCCGCAGGGCCTCCTCGAGATCGGCCTCGGTGACGCGTGGGCGACCCCGGAGGCGCTCGAACGTGTTCGCGAGCCGGTCCGAGAGCTGCTCGAACATCAATTGACCGCGGTGAGCACTCGGTCGACGAGCGTTTCGACCGGTCGCGCCGCAACGAGCGGCAAGCCTTGAGCGCTGGCGGCCTCGCGAAGCCATTCCCCGTAGCCCGCCTGCATCCGCACCATCGCGGTCTGCCTTCGCGGCAGCCACTCCTGGATGCCGCGGCCGCGCGCAAGCATCACGTCGCGTATGGCGGTCTGGTCTCGCTCGTCGATGAAGACCGAGCGCACCGCGCCGTCGTAGGTACTTCCCCCGAACGCCTTGCGAGCAGCGAACGCTGGCGTGATCCAGACGCCCTCGATGACGATCCGATCCCGCACTCTGAGGTGGTGGGCCGTCACGGGCTCCAGCGCGGCCGAGACTTCGTCCGCGAGAACTCGCATCGCGGTCACGAGCTCCTCGATCGGCCGATCCCAGACAGTCTCTCGGGCGAAGAAGTGCAGGGTCGGCCGCGTATCAGGGTCGATGGCGCGCTGCAACGCAAGCCAGACATCGTCCGCTTGGAGTGCTTCGGCCCCGCAACGGGCTGCGATCGTCTTAGCGACGGAGGTCTTTCGCGTCGCCGCGGGCCCCCCGATCAGGAGCACCGTCCACGTATCCACGCGCTCGACTCTAAACGGCCGTCGCCTCGGTCAGTTCGTGGTGAGCCGCACCGCCTCCGCCGCGCGCTCGCGCACGTGCACGTGCTCGAGACCGTCGTGAGCGTGCGCGACCCCGGGCCCGGGCGTGTCGAGCTGGCGTATGAACGCGTCCACCACCACGGGATTGAGCTGCGTGCCCGAGACGAGCCTCAGCTCCGCGAGGGCGGCCTCGTGCGAGAGGGCCGCGCGGTATGGCCGTGTTGAGGTCATCGCCTCGTAGGTGTCCGCGACCGCGATGATCTGAGCAGCCAGTGGGATTTCGTCGGCCCTGAGCCCGTTCGGGTAACCCGAGCCGTCGTAGCGCTCGTGGTGCGCGAGGACGATGGGCCTGATCCGCTCGAGGTTCGGTACCTCCCCGATGAGGTTCGCGCCGATGATCGGATGCGTCTTCATCTCGGCCCACTCTTCTTCCGTGAGCGCCGTGGGCTTGCGGAGGATGTGCTCCGGGATGCCGATCTTGCCGATGTCATGGAAAAGCGCACCGAGATTCACAGCGGCGACCTCGTCCGGGCCGAGCCCGAGCGCCTTCGCCGCAGCCAGCGCGTGATGCATCGTCGAGGCCGAGTGGCCCTGGGTGTAATGATCCTTCGCCGCGAGCGAGCCGAGGAGCGCCGCGATGACAGAGACGTGCGACGCCTCGAGCCGTTCGGACGTCCGCTGCAAGCTCTCGTTCATGGCGACGAGCTCCTTGTTCTGCTTGCGGACCTCGGTCGATTTCATCATGTACAGGTTGAACGAGTACCACGCCACGGTGAGCGGAAGGACGAAGACGACCACGCCAACGAGACCGAGCGATTGGTACGCGAGCGCGAGCGCCGCGCCGTTGATCGCGGTCGCGAGGTAGTTCAGCGGCATCCAGGCGAAGTTCTGCGTCCAGACCTGCCAGAAGCGCGCGTCCGACGTGAGCGTGATGACGCCGGCGGTCAGCAGGCTGTTCGCTGCGAAGTACACCGCGGCCGAAACCCCGACGGCGAGCATCGTCGGGACGAGGGCTCCCGGCGGCACCATCCCGCCGACAAGCTGGTACGTCGACGAAGCGAGGTACGTGGACACGGCCAGCTGGCCGAAGTTGAAGAGCACCTTCCTCGCGGGCTTCGGCTTCGGCGTGTAGGCGTTCACCGCGGCGACGACCACAGTCGCCCACAAGGCGAGTGGCGTCCCGAACAGCACGTAGGCCGCGATCTTCACCGCGAACGCGACCGAGATCGCGCTCGAGCGGAAGAGCACGACGGGGTTGCGCTGCGCGACGCCCGCAAGCGCGAGGATCAGGATGAACATCACCGGGTCGATGGCGCTCGTGCGCACACCGATCGAGCTCACGACGAGGAGCGCCGCACCAAGAGCCGCGACGATCGCGATGTAGGCAGTGGCGACAGCGTGCTTCATCCCTAGTCCAGCGGCACCGCCAGCGGCCCGTTCAGGCCGTTGACGTTCTGCGACGCGGTCTCCCAGGTGATGTCCTCCCATGTGATGTCCTCCCATGTCACGCCGCTCCAGCTGAACGCCTCCCAGGTGATGTTCTGCCAGGTGACTTCGTCCCACACCACGGTCGACCAGGTGACCTGCGACCACGCGGTGCCGTTGGTGTCGACACCGCCGTTGAAGTTCGGATCGCGCCATTGGATCGGCTGGCCGTAGATATACGGATACATCTCGTCGGCGAGGCCGTCCGAGAATCCGTTGCTCGCCGTATCGGCGGCGGCGTCGCCCGAGCCGACCGCGGCGACGGCGTTCACGAGACCGCTTCCCGTCGATGTCGGAGTTCCGTACGCAAGCGGTGTGGCGGTGGTCTTGAGCCGGTGCTTCACCTGCGCGGGGGTGAGCCCCGGATTGCGCTCAAGCATGAGGGCCACGACGCCCGTGACCACGGGTGCGGCCATCGACGAGCCCGAAAGGCGGAAGTACGCCGGTGCGGCCGCATCGAGCCCGGCGACTTGCCGGTCGGGCAGCTCGAGATCGAGCGTGCTGCCCGGCGAGCGCAGGCTCACCATCTTTCGGCCAGGCGCCACGAGATCGGGCTTCGCGGTGGCATCGATGTACGTCGGACCGCGCGATGACCACGACGCTGACGAGTCGTCGTCGAGCGAGGGCGTCGCGTTGTCGTCGATCGCGCCGACCGTGACGACGTACGGATCGCTGCCGGGTGTCGTGATCGTCGAATTGCCCGGTCCGTTATTCCCAGCCGAGACCACGACCGTGACGCCCGCGAGGATGAGCACCTCGACGGCGGCCGCGAGCGGGTCGGTCTTGTAGCTCGTCGCTACCGGCGCGCCCGCGGAGAGGTTCGCGACGCGGATGTTGTACGTCGCCCGATGCGCGAGAACCCACTGCATCCCACGCACAAGGGTTGAGATCGTCGTCGCTCCACCCGAGCCGATGACCCGAACGTCCACGAGATTCGCGCCCGGCGCGACACCGGTGTACATGCCGGCCGACGCGGTGCCGTCGCCGGCGACAAGACCGGCAACGTGCGTCCCGTGACCGCCCGGATCGGCCGGCGCGACCAGCGGCTCGCCCGGAAGTCCGCTCGTGAGATCGACCGACGCGACGATCCGGCCGGCGAGGTCCGGATGGGGAGCGATACCGCTGTCGAGGATCGCGACACCGATCCCCTTGCCGGTCACGCCATAACGCGTCCAGGCGTCCGGCGCCCCGATCTCCCGCACGCCCGGTGTCGTCACGAGCGTCGCGGTTTCGACCGGGTCGAACTTCGCCAGCACGACGTCGTCGCGCGAGATGTACGCGACGTCCTTGTCATGCGAGAGCGCCTGCACCTGCGACCAGCGGAGCCGAGCCGAGACGCTGCCGATGATCGAAAGCCCGTGGCCAAGGCGACCCTTCGTCTTCACAACGGCCGCGGCCGCGAGCGCGGATTCGCGAGTCTTGTCTCTGTTGCCTCCAGTCGCGCGCACGATCACCGCGAAGTCGAGCTGCGGATTCGCGCGCATGGCCGCGAGAAGCGGCGGGCTGATCTTGGTGTCATCGCTTTTCGCCTCGACGCTCGCGCCGAGTGCGGTCATGAGAAGGACGGCGGCAAGCGATGCCGCGGTCCAGCGCTTCAACGCGACTCCCCCGTGCTGCAACGCTCCCCCAGCGCGGCCGATCCGCGCCCTCACCACCCCGTCTGGCGCAGTAGCAAGCGCCTTTTCGCGCGGGACTTCAAGATGTTTTGGGCATTGCGCTGTGCGGTCGGCACGCATTTGTCACCGGGACGCGTGTCGTCGCGACGCGTTGAGCGCATGCTCGCGGCATGACGGTGCAGACCTTCGTGATGAGCGCCGATCTCGCCATCGCGATCTCACTCGCCGCCGTGAGCATCACCGCCCTTCGCAGCGGACGGCGTCCCCGGCACATGCGCTCGTGGCTGCTCTTCGCGGTCGGTTCGTTGACGCTGGTCGCGCACAGCGCGCTCGATGGACTCGCAGGCCAGGCCGACGCGGCCGCTTTGTTCGAACTCCTTACCTTGGCGCTCTTTGCGACAGGATTCGTCCTGCTATACGGCTCCGAACGCGATCAGCTGCGGGACATCGAGACCCGTGCCGAGCACGACATCACGACCGGGCTTTTGAACCGCGAGGCCTTCCATCGCGCCGTGGCCGCGCTGCTCCATCGGCCCAACCGGAGCCCGGCCGCGATCGCGGTGGTCGATCTCGATGGATTCAAGGCGGTGAACGACTCGCGCGGGCATCCGACTGGCGACAAGGTCCTCGAGCTCGTCGCCAGCGCGATCCGCGCGAACCTCCGGCCACGTGATCTCGCCGGTCGCTATGGAGGTGATGAGTTCGTCGTTTACCTCGATGCCTGCGACGTGGAGAACGCGCTGCGGATCATGGAGCGAATCCGCGCGGTGGTCGCCGGCATCACGCGCGCCTCGGGTACCGCGGTGACCGCCTCCGTCGGCCTCGCCGTCTCAAGCGAGGGCGAAGGCTTCGACGAGCTGCTCCAGGACGCCGACCTCGCGCTTCTCGAAGTGAAGCGCGAGGGAAAAGATCAACTGCGGCTTGCGGGAGCTACTCGGCCGGCCGGCTGATCAGCGTCCTGAGCTCCCCGGGAGCGACCTCCGGACCGTACAGATAACCCTGAACGATCTCGACTCCCAGAGCGACGAGGGCGTCCTCCTGAGCCAGCGTCTCGACCGAATCCGCGATCACGCGCGCGCCGATCGACTGACCCGCGGCGACCACCGAACGGATCGCGTCCGCGTTCGACTGGTGATCGCGCGAGATCGGGAACGGGATCTTGAGGGTGTCGAACCGGAGCTTGCCGGAGGGGCGGGCGCCGCTCGCGTATTCCTCGGACGCGAGCCGCACGCCAAGCGCGCGGATGCTCACGAGGGTCTTGTGCAGAGCGGGATCGGCGGTCGATCCGCGGGGACACTCGAGCTCGATCTGCCGCGGGTCGGCTCCTGTGTCGGCGAGCGCCTCCATGAGCTTGAGCACGTCGGGATGGCGAAGGGTCTGCGCCCAGACGTTCGCGGCGACGATCGGAACATCGACCTTCGCCTTCTTCCATCGCTTCGCTTGCGTGCAGATCGCGCCGACGACCCACCGGTCGAACTCGACATGGAGTCCGGCCTGATCGACGAGCGGGATGATGTCGCCCGGTCCGATCATTCCGTACGCCGGATGCGGCCAGCGCACGAACGCCTCGACACCGGCGAGCTTTCCCGTCGGTACGTGTACCTGCGGCTGGTAATGAACTGAAAGCGCGCCGGCCTCGAGGGCCTGCTTGAGATCACCGCTGCGCAAACGAACGACCGCCATCAGCCAGCGAGTATGAGGCTCAGGTGTGCGCGGGCAGAAGACCGTTCACGAAAGCGACCGGATCCATCGGGATGAGGTCATCGGGTTTCTCACCCACGCCGACGAGCTTCACCGGGAGCTTGAGCTCCTGTGCGATCGCGAACACCGCTCCACCCTTCGCTGTGCCGTCGAGCTTCGCGACCACGAGGCCGGTGACTGCAGCCGTAGCCGTGAACTGGCGTGCTTGCTGGATAGCGTTCTGGCCCGCGGTGCCGTCGAGCACGAGCAGGACCTCGTCGGGCGCGCCCGCGCGGGCTCGCCCGGTTACGCGGACGATCTTCCCGAGCTCGTCCATGAGATGGCCTTTCGTGTGGAGACGGCCGGCAGTGTCCGCGATCACCGTCGTGTTATCGCGCGCGGCCGCGGCCTGCACCGCGTCGAAGACGACCGCGGCTGGGTCGCCTTCGGGCTTCCCGGACACGACAGGAACGTCGATGCGCTCGGCCCATCGCTCGAGCTGTTCGATGGCCGCCGCGCGGAACGTGTCCGCCGCGGCGAGAAGCGGACGTTCGCCCGCATCCTTGAGACGCTTCGCGAGCTTCGCCGCGGTCGTCGTCTTGCCGCTTCCGTTGACCCCGACGATAAGGATCACACGCGGTTTCTGGCCGCTCGAGTTCAGCGCGAGGTCGCCGGCGAGCGCCGCGACCAGCGTGTCGCGTACGGCGTCCAGCGCCTTGGGGACGGTCTTGATCGCGCCGGTCGCAAAGAGGTCGCGTAGCTGCGCCATCAGCGGATCCACCAGCGAGACGGATAGATCCGCACGCAGGAGCGACTCCTCGAGCGAGTCGAGCCACTCGGCGGTGAGCTTCTCGTCGCCTCGGCCGAAGAGGCGCGACAAGAGTCCCCCGCGGGTCTTTGCGAGCGCTTGCTCGATGCTCATTACGCCAGACGGTACCCTCGAGGACCGAGCTAGCCGGCGCGCGCCGCGTCGAGGTCCGCGAGCCGGAGCGAAATCACCTTCGATACGCCGGCGTCATCCATCGAGACCCCGTAGATCGCATCGGCGGCTTCGATCGTCGCGCGGTTGTGCGTGATGACGACGAATTGCGTGCGGTCGGTGAGCTCGCGGAGCGCCTGGGTGAAGCGGCCGACGTTGCGCTCGTCGAGCGCCGCGTCGACCTCGTCGAGGACGCAAAACGGCGCAGGCCGCACGCGCAGGATAGCGAGGAGCAGCGCCGTGGCCGTAAGCGCGCGCTCGCCACCCGACAGCTGGGCGAGGCTGCCGATCCGCTTGCCCGGCGGTCGCGCATAGATGTCGATCCCTGGATCTTCCACGTCTTCGCTCGTACGAAGCGACGCCTGGCCGCCGTTGAACAGCCGCTGGAAGAAGACCCCGAATTCGCGGTCGACGGCCTGCAGCGTCGCGCTGAACTGCTCGGCGATCGTGGTCGCGAGCTCGCCGGCGAGCGTTCGGAGATCCCGCATCGCGCGCTCGAGATCCACCTTCTGCGTCGACAGGAAGTCGTGGCGCTGCCCGATGTCCGCGAGCTCGGTCGCTGCGAGCGGATTCACAGGCTCGAGCGCGATCAGCCGCCGGCGTAGGCGCTGAAGCGCGCCGAGCGTGCTCGCGCGCTCCTTCTCGTCCGGCTCGGCGTCGACCGTGATGCTCGCGGGGTCGGGCAACGGTTCGTCTTCCGGAAGCCCGAGCTCGGCCCGGACCTGCTCCTCCAACAAGCGCAGCGCACCAGCGGCGCGCTCCTCCTCGACCGCGAGCTTGCCACGTTCCCCCCTGATCTCGGCGAGTCGCTCGCGAGCTTTCGCGAGCCGCTGTTCCTGCTCTCGACGCGAACCCTCGGCAGCGCGCGCTCGCTCGCGCGCGAGGTCCGCCGAGCGCCGCCCTTCTTTCGCGTCCGCGACCGCGCGCCCGAGGTCCTGCTGCCCGGTCTCGCGACGACCGCGCACGTCGCGCTCCTGACCGGTCAGCGCGCGCAGCCTTTCCTCCTCTTCGTGGATGCGGCGCTCCGTGGCGCCGACCTGTTCGTCCAGCGCGTCGCGCAAGCGCACCGCGGCCGACCTCCGCTCTTCCATCGTCGCGGCGTCGAGCCGCGCCTCTTCCGCACGCTTCGCTGCCGCGTTGTGCGCATCGATCGCGGCTTGCTCACTGCGCTCGGCGGCCGCGAACGCCTCGGCCGCGACGGAGCGCGCTTTCGCCGCAAGGCCGCGGTCGGCGGCGAGCTTGTCCCGTCGAGTGAGGACCGCCGCACGCTCGCGCTCGATCGCCGATGCGCTCGCTTCGCCGGCCCGAACGTCGTCGCGGACATCCGCTTCCGCGGTAGCGAGCGAATCTGCTGCGCGCTCCGCCTCGCCTCGCGAGCGTTGTGCCGACGCGAGCCGCGCCTCCGCCTCGTTCAGACGCTGCTCGGCCGCCGCCCGCTGCAGGAGCACGTCCCTGTGCGCGCGCTCGGAGGCGAGAAGCTCCTCGCCGAGGCGAGCGCCCATCGCTCGCAGCTGCGCGATCGCGTCGCGCTCCGCTCGCGCCCGCGGCTCGACGAGCCTCGCCAGGCCCGGGAGAACAAGTAGCCCGCTTGGCGCGACGACGACTCCTCCGCGCAGCGTCGACGCCGCCGCGAGCGCGGTCTCGTCGTCCGACGCGATGAAGATCGCAACCCCGTCGGCGACGCGCCGCATTCCTTTCGGGACAGGGGCGTCGATCCCAGCGCCCGTCAACGCGACCGGGCCGCCGAGCGCGTCGCGGATCGCGTCCGACGACGCGATCCGTTCGTGCAGCCACGAGAATCCGTTCGGAAGCGGCGGAAGGTCGGTCGCGGCTTCGCGAGTCGCGATCTCGGCTTCCGCGCGCTCGAGCGCTTCGCGTAGTGCCGAGGTCTGACCGTTCAGCAGTGCGAGGTCTCCATCGATCCGCTGCACATCGTTGCGTGCGGCGCCGGCCCGCTCGGCGGTGCTCTCGGCGAAGCGCGCGCTCTCCGCGACCGTCGTGCGCGCCCGCTCGAGCTCGGCGGCGAGCTCGCTTCGTTCTCGCTCGCGCTCCGCGCGCTCGCGCCCGAGTCTCGCAGCGCTCTGCGAAAGGTCCCCCTCCCGCTCGAGCAGCTGCTGTTCTTCATCTCGGAGACGGATCTCATCGCCTTCACGTATCAGGTGCGCGCGTTCAGCTTCGACTCGCGCGGCGCGCGCTTCGGCGAGGGCGACCCGGGTGCGCGAGGCATCCTCCTCGGCGGTCCGCGCGCCGTCAGCGGCCGCGCGCGCGTGACGCGCGCTTTCGCTTGCCTCCTCGTCCACCTTTGCGCGCCGAGCGCGCAGGGTCGCGAGCTCTGCGGGTAATGCGGCCAGCGCCGCGCCCGTCCGTTCACGCTCTGCTGTGATCGCGGCAAGGCTCGCCTCCAGGACCGCGAGACGCTCTCGCGCGGCGCTCTCGGTGGCGGTCGCGTCGGCTGCGGCGATACGTCGGAGCTCCTCTTCCGCTCGGGCTGTCCGCAGCTCCTCGTCGGTTCCGACCGTCGCGGATTCGCCCTCGGCGACGAAGTCGGCGAGTCGCTCGATCTCGCGATCGACGCCCACGATCTTGGCCGCGAGGTCCGCACGCTCCTCGGCTGTCGTCCCAAACGAGGCCTTGTACCAGCGGAGCGCGCGACGGCGTAGCTCGTTCCGGATGGTCTCGTACTCGTTCCACTTCGCGGCTTGCTCGCGGAGCGCTTCGACCCGCGGCCCGATCTCGCGAAGGATGTCGTTCACTCGCACGAGCTCCCCTTCGGAGAGCTTCATCCGCTGAAGCGCCTCCTCGCGGCGCAGCTGCAACCTCCGTGTGCCAGAGGCTTCTTCGATGACGGTCCGCCGGTCAGCGGGACGGAGCGCGAGGATCTGATCCGTCAGGCCCTGGCCGACTACCACGAATGCGTTGTCCGCGAGATTCGCGCCCGCGAGAAGCTCCTGCATGTCGCGCAGCCGCACCCGCGAACGGTTGACGAGATATTCCGCGTCGCCATTTCGGAAAAGTCGCCGTCCGACCTCGACCTCGGTGAACGCGATCGGCAAACGTCTCGACGTGTTGTCGAGCTGCATCAGCACCTCGGCGAAGCCGAGGGCTTTGCGACTCTCGGATCCGCCGAAGATCAGCTCTTCATTGCGCTTCGCGCGCAGGATGCGCGCGTTGTTCTCGCCAAGCGCCCATCGCAGCGCGTCAACAAGATTCGTCTTCCCGCTGCCATTCGGACCGATGATCGCGGTGATCCCCGGAGCGAACTCGAGATGGGTCTTGTGCACGAAGCTCTTGAAGCCGGCGAGATCGAGCGTCTTCAGCACAGCGTTCGGCGCGCTCACCCCGCCGTCGATGACCTTCAGCTCATCGCTCATGCGTCACCAGCTCGAGCAGCTTCGCGGCCGCGGCCTCCTCGGCCGCGCGCTTGGACTGACCGCTGCCTTGCGCGACGTTGCCCTCGACCTCGACCTCGACGACGAAACCGCGGCGGTGCTCCGGGCCGCTGATGTCGAGCGTCCGGTAGAGCGGAAGCGGGTGGTGCTCGGCCTGCGCCCATTCCTGCAACACCGTCTTCGCGGTCTTGCGCGGCGCGGTCACGGTCGCGGCGATCGCATCGCCCATCGTGCGCAGGATCGCGTCTCTCGTCGCGTCGAGGCCGGCCTCGATGTAGATCGCGCCGATCACGGACTCAAGTAAGCTCGCCGCGAGACCGACGCGCGACCGGCCCCCGGTCTCCTCTTCGCCGCGCCCGAGCCGCGCGAGCTCGGGCAGCGCGAGGCGCCTTCCGACCTCGGCGAGCGCAGCGGAAGAGACCAGCTGCGCGCGAAGTGCGGTGAGCTCGCCCTCGGTCGCGTCGGGGAATCGGCGGAAGAGCTCCTCGCCGATCACGAGATCGACGACCGCGTCACCAAGGAATTCGAGGCGCTCGAAGTCTGTTGCGGCGACGTCCGTGTGCTCGTGCAGGTACGAGCTGTGCGTCAGCGCTGTTTCGAGCAGAGACGGATCCCTGAAGCGATATCCGGCGATCTCGATGTCGCTCATCTCCTCCACAGATAACAAAGAGGCAGGGGCTCTCGTGCCCCTGCCTCCCCTTGATGGCGCGGCGTGATGGTTTGTCGCTAAGCCACGTGCTCCTCGATGTACTCCTGCGCGTCGCCGACCGTCTTGATCTTCTCCGCCTCTTCGTCCGAGATCTCCATCCCGAACTCTTCCTCGAGGCTCATGATCAACTCGACCAGGTCAAGCGAGTCAGCGTTCAGATCGTCCACGAACGACGCCTCAGGTTTCACATCGCCTTCATCCACGCCCAGCTGCTCGACGATGATCTTCTTGAGGCGCTCGTAGGTGTTTCCCTGCGCCAACACTTACCTCCTCCGCGGGTCAAGTCGACCCCCGACCGTCCGCCCACGGACAGGTCCGCGCAAGTGTCACGGCGACCCATCTGGCCTGTCAATCGGGGACTAAAGAAATAGGGGGTGGCGCGCCTCTCTATGGTGAAGGCCGATGACCGACCCGTGGCGCGAGCTCTACGAGCGCGAGTACCCGCGTCTCTTGCGCGCGCTCGTCGCGCTCGGTCGCGATCCGGCCGCCGCTGAAGACGCGGCACAGGAGGCGTTCGTGAAGGCTCACCGGACCGGCCTGGACCGCATCGAAAAGCCCGCAGCGTGGCTGCTGGTGGTCGGCAGCCGTGAGGTATTCCGGCGTGCCCGCCGATCGCGCCGCGAGCTCGAGCTCTGGGCTTCGTTACCGGAGCGTCACGACGAGATCGACACGGTGGCCGACCGTGCGGACCTCCTCGCCGCGCTCGGCGAGCTGTCCGAGCGCCAGCGGACGGTGGTCGTCGCCCGCTATTTCTACGGCCTCTCCTACGACGAGATCGCCTCCCATTTCGACATCAAGAGCGGCACGGTCGGCGCGACCCTCCATCAGGCGATCGAGCGCCTGCGCCAGATACAGCTCGCCGGCCGGCTCGCGCGAGGAGTGATGCGATGAGCGACGAACGACGCGACGACGAGATCCTCGGCCGCGCCCTCGGGCGCGCGATCGAGACGCTTCACGTGAACGAGACCCCATACGAGCGCTCGCGGATGGCAAGCCCAGCGGAACGCCGGGCACTCTTCGGATTGCCGCAGGTCGCGGCCACGATCGCGGTCGTCGTTCTCGCCGTTGCGCTCGGGGCGTGGTTCAACAGTGTCCGCGAGGCCCGCGAGGTTCCGGCGGTCGGCTCCCCCACCGCCGTTCCTGGCACCACCGCACCCGCCGCGGTGGCCACACCCGTCGCGTCCATCGATCCGAACCGCGACCGCATCTGGGTGTACTTCGCGCGCGATAGCCTCCCGCCGGTCGGCGTCTATCTCCAAGGGATCCTGGATGACAGCTCGTCCGAAGGTCGGACCACATCGCGCCTGAGCCTGCTCATGGGCCTCCAACCGAGCCGGGTTCCGGCCGGCCTTCTCAATCCCCTGGGGTCGGTATCGCCTGCGGTGAACGGAAGCCGGCAAACCGGCCTCGGCGTACACACGTCGGGTGACAAGGCCTTCGTGGAGTTCGACCTTCCGACCGGCTGGGGCGCCCACGGCAGCGCCCAGTCTCTCGCGCTGTTGCAGCAGATCGTCTACACGATCACCGAGGAGCCCGGCATCAACTACGCGGTCATCACCGATAAAGGCAGGCAGAGTGCCACCATCGACCAACTCGTCGTCGACAAGCCACTGTCACGCGAGGACGTCTTCGGTTACGCGAACGCCGCGAAGCCGGACAAGATCGAGGATGGGGGCACCGCCGGCCTCGCCGACATCGTCGATTGGCGGGCCTCGGTCGATCAGGTCGCTCCGGGTCTCGGCCGGTTCGTGGTCGAGCTGAAGCCGCAGACGGCCACGACGAGGCCGACGCCGCGCTTCACGGCCGTCCTTCAGCCGAGCCGAGAGACGACGCCGGGTCACGGCAAATGGACCATCCTGATCTCAATGCCCGACGCGGTGTGGAACCAGCCGCCCGGCGAAGCGTTCCATTGCTGCCCGCTCAAGGTGGTCGAGACGACCCCGATCCGCGAGCTGACCGCGGGGCCGCTCACCGGCGATCCGCCGACCGGCAATGGCGCGTATCGGGGCGTCGGGTTCGGCATCAACCTCGACGATGCCCGGCCCTGGCGCGCGTTCGTGCTGCAGGATCCGCTGCGTCTAGTGATCGACGTCGGCGGGACGGCTCCGAACGTGAGTGACCGCATTGCGATCTACAGGGCACAGCCGGTGCCCGCGACCCCCGTCTGCTCCACGACCTGTGACATACAGCTGAGCGGCGCGGCCCGCGTCTTCGAAGCGAACGTCGTCTGGCGCGTGAAGGACAGCGCTGGAAAGGTCATCGCGAACGGCCACTTCCTCGCAAGCGTGGGGTCGAGCGCCCTCTGGGGGACCTTCGACACCGACGTACAGGTCCCGCCGAGGTTCACCGGCAACGTCACACTCGAGGTCTACGAGGCCAGTCCGAAGGACGGAAGCGAGCAGGGTCTGGTGCAGATCCCGCTCGTGATCCGCTAGGTCTTGCCGCCGCCCACCGCGGTGGCGAGGACGCCGTTCACGAACTTGGGTGACGCCTCGCTTCCGAACATCTTCGCCAGCTCGACCGCCTCGTCGATGATCACTCCCGCGGGCGCGTCGCCCGAGACGCGCAGCTCGTAGAGCGCGATTCGCAGCACGTTCCGGTCGATGCGGGCCATCTGGTCGATTGGAAATTCCGGGGCCAACGTGGCGATCTCGCGATCGAGGTCTTTGCGATGCTGGAGGACGCCCTCGACGATCTCCCAGGCGAAGGCGGCCGCCTCCTCGGTCAATCCCGCTCGGAATGCACCGCGCTGCCAGGTCTCTTTGGCGTCGGCGCGGTTGAAGTCGATCTCGAAGAGCGTCTGCAGGGCCAGACGTCGCGCGGGGTGACGGCCGCCGCGCGGAGGCCGCGCGGCGCCGGTGCTCACGCCGCGTTCCGCGTCGGGATCTCGGCGATCACGTCAACAAGTCGGGTGTCCACGGCGCGCTCGGCCACCTCGATCGCGCGGCGCATCATGTTCGCCCGCGCGCGACCATGGGTGACGACCGAGACGCCCGCGACGCCGAGCAGCGGCGCCGAGACATACGGGTCGTAGTCCATCCGACTTCGGAACTTGCCGAGCCCTGGCAACGCGAAGAGCCCTGCGACCTTGCCGAGTGGGCCGCCGAAGATGTCGTTGCGGATGCCTTCCACGAAGACGTCGACGACGCCCTCCATTCCCTTCGCAAGGACGTTGCCGGTGAAGCCGTCGGTCACGCAGATGTCCGTCGTCCCGCGGACGACGTCGCGGCCTTCGATGTTCCCGTAGAAGTTGAGATCTTCCGCGCCGGAGAGGAGCGCATGCGCGGTCTGCTGCAGGCGGCCACCCTTCTCGGCTTCCTCGCCCACGTTGATGAGTCCGACCGACGGTCGCTCCACGCCGTGCACCTGCTCCATGAAGCGCGCGGCCATCCGGGCGAACTGAAGGATGTTGTGCTCGTCGGCGTCCATCGTCGCGCCGGCATCGAGAAGGCACGCCGGCTTCCCCTTCGTTGTGGGAAGCATCCCGCAGAGCGCCGGACGGTCAATGCCGCGGATGCGCCCGAGGAGGAGCAGCGCGGCAGCCATGGTGGCGCCGGTGTTGCCGGCGGAAACGACGGCATCCGCCTCGCCATGCTTCACGAGCGAGGTCGCGATGCCGATCGACGTGTCCGCCCGCCGCCGGAGCGCGCTGGCCGGATGCTCGTCCATCGCGACGACATCGCGCGCGTCGCGGACGGTGATCCCCGGGGGCACCGCCGCGCCGACGATCCGGCGCAGATCCTCATCACGGCCTACGAGGATGAGCTCCGCTGTCCCGCCTTCGTCCCGGTACAACAGCGCGCCCCGGACGATCTCGTCCGGGGCGTGGTCGCCGCCCATTGCATCGACGGCGATCTTCACTGGCGCGTTCTCGGGCTAAGCCGGCGTCCGCTTCGTCTTGATCGGGATGACCTGCCGGCCGCGGAAAGTGCCGCAGTGGGGACACGCCTGGTGCGGCGGCTTGGGACTCTTGCACTGAGGACAAGGAACGAGCGTCATCGCGCGCAGCGCCAGGTGGCTGCGCCTCTCGCCCTGCGCCGCTCGCGGTATGCGTTTCTTGGGTTGGCCAGCCAAAAACGGTGCTCCTTCAGGGGGACTGCGGTCGATTCTATCGGGCGCCGGCCTACTTCAGCCAGACGAGCCCGCCGAAGAAGAAGTCCTTTCCCTGCGTCACCGTTCGGGTGCTGCCGTCACCGACCGTTACGACGAACAAACCGCCGGTCGCGACGTACGCGATCTGGGTGCTATCGGGGGACCACGCCGGATCGACGTCGTCCACCGTCGTCGCGATGGTGCGAAGACCGGAGTTATCGCACTGCACGAGGTCGAGATCCGAGGGGATGCCGAGGTGCGCGTACCCCGCCTTGCCGCCGATCATCCGCGTCGCGCTGTGCCCCGCGGCGGAGAACACGAGCCGGCAACCCGACGGCGCGAAGCGCGGGGCCTGCAGATAGAACCACTTGTCCTTGCCGAAGAACGGCCGCGCGTCACTACCGTCGACGTTCGAGGTCCAAAGCGTGTCGGGCTGTCCTTCGGTGAGGTGGACGTAGATCAGGCGATCGGCCGCGGGCGGGATGCCGAAGTCGCCACCGTCGACCAGCAGCTTCTTGCGCTCGCCAGTCCGAAGATCCATTCGCTCGATCGAGTAGTCATTGCGTACGTACTGCCCGCCCTCGATGATCCCGGCCGTCCGCTGGAAATAGAGGACGTTGCCGGTCGGATCGAGGCGCGGCGTGCTGTAGAAGACGTTGTCTGCCTCGTGCTGGAGAAGCGGATGCAGGTTGCTTCCGTCGAGGTTCACCTCGTAGAGGTCGGAACCGAACCCTGTCTTCGGATCAGTCTGTGGGGTCAGCGCGAACACGATGGCCTTCCCCGAGGGGGCGAGCGCCGGGGTCGCCGGTGCGCTCTGCGGCGGCAGGTTGACGATCGCGCCGATGACCTGACCCTTCTCGTCGAGGCCCAGCAGCCCCGAGGGGTTGGCGAGCACCCATGTCGCCTTAAGCCCAACACCCGTGGCGCCCGTCGTCCCGCCCAGCCCGCCCTGCGGTTGTGTGGTGCGTGTCGGCGTCCCGCTGGCGCACGCCGCCGTGATGAGCACCGCCGCCAGCAACGCGCCCGCGACGCCCGCTCTCGAGATCATCACCCGCCTACGGTGAGACCTCGCTAGTGGTCCGGGCGAAAATCGTGCAACTCGTCAAGCGTGCTCCAACGTTCGTCGGTGGTGCCCTCGTGGATATGCGGCTCGAGATTGAGGTCGCGACCGCACACTGCACAGAGACCCTTGCAGTCCGGCCGGCAGAGTGGCGCGAGCGGCGTCGCAAGGATGACCTCCTCGCGCAAGAGCGGCGTGAGGTCGATACGGAAATCGCTGCCGATGGTCTTCGCGTCGCGAGGGACAGCTGATTTCTCCACTCCGCTCACGACATCGATCGTGGCGTAGTACTGCTCAGCGAAGTGAGCCTGGACGGGCGTCTCGATCGGCTTGAGGCAGCGGCTGCACTGCTGCGACACGCTTGCCGCCGCATCGCCCTCGAGAAGCGCACCAGGGTTGGTGTGCGTCGCGACGATGTCCGCGTCGATGCTCGACACCCCGGCGTCGAGAAGGCCCGCATTCTCTCCGCGGGGGTCGATGGGCGACTCCTCGATCTCGTAATCGGTATGTGTGCCGACCGGCTGCTTCAAAAGAGGCGCGATGCTGATCTTCACGTCTAGGTCTCCGCCGGCTGTGCTCGTCTCTCCTCGAGGACCTCGAGGCTCTTCTTGATGATCGAGAGCGTTTTGACGAGATCGCTCTCGAGTCGAACGAGCACGTCCGCGGCGTACTGGTCCGCGCCGCGCATCGTCTCCTCCGACTTCGCCTGTGAGCGATCCACGATGTCCTGAGCGCGAGATTCGGCCTCCCTCAGGATGGAGTGATCCTGGAGCAAGAGCGCCGCCTGCTCCTGCGCCGCGCCGATGATCTGCTCCGCCTCCTCGCGCGCCTTCGCGAGAACGCGGTCGGTCTCCTGATTGATGCGCCGTGCTTGCTTGACCTCCTCGGGGATCGCGACCCGCAGCTGATCGATCAAATCGAGCACGGCAGCCTGCTCGAGGATGACCTGGCTCGTCATCGGTACTTTTCGTCCATTGACGACGAGGGCCTCGAGGCGCTCGACCAGGAACTGTATGTCCACGTCACCCTCCCGCAGCGAGGCCAGAGTACCGCAGGAAAAGCAGCGTTTCCTCGCCGATCTCTGTCGTGCGTACGACACGCGCGCGTGGCGGGGGTGTGGGCGGATGCTTCTTGTGAAAACGCGCCACTACAAGTGCATCGGCGGGCAGAGCCGCGGCGAGGCCGGGGTGCGCCAGAGTCGCATTCGCGAGCTCGACGTCGACGAACGGTGGATCGCAGAACGCGAGATCGAATGGTTCGATGGGTGGCTCGTTCAGGAACGAGAGCACATTCGCCTCGACGATCGACGCACGATCCGTGAACTGGGTCGCCGCAACGTTCTTCCGCAGCGCCGCGACCGCCTCCTTGCCGCGCTCGACGAACGTCGCGTGTATCGCGCCGCGGGAGAGCGCCTCGATGCCGAGCGTTCCAGCGCCCGCGAACAGATCGAGGACGCGCGCCCCTGGCAGCTCCGGTTCGAGGATCGCGAAGAGCGTCTCGCGGATCCGGTCGGTCGCGGGACGAGTCGCCCCGCCGCGTGGCACCACGAGCGTCCGCCCCTTCGCCTTCCCTGCGATGACCCTCACGCGAGGGCGTAGCGGCGCCAGAGCTGCTCGACGGCGCGCGCCAGCAGCTCGTGCTCCGAGCGGCCCAGCTCCGGATCGATGCGCAAGATCCGGTCCGCCTCGCCGGCCGTCTCTTCGACAAGCCGCGGATCGACGTCCGCGAGGTCAACCACGCGTAGCTCCGGCGCTCCTGACTGTCGCTCCCCGAGGAACTCGCCTGCGCCACGGATCTCGAGATCACGCGCGGCGAGCTCGAAGCCGTTCAGCGCCCGTCCGTCCTTCTGCTCGACCATGGCCGCAAGTCGCGGTGAGTCAGCCGCGTCGCTCACCAAGACGCAGTACGCCTTCTCGGTCCCGCGACCGACGCGGCCGCGCAGCTGATGCAGCTGTGCGAGGCCAAACCGATCGGCGCCGAGAACGACCATGACCGTCGCATTCGGAATGTCGATACCGACCTCGATGACGGTCGTCGCGACGAGCACGTCGATCTCGCGCGCGGCGAATCGGCGCATGACATCGTCGCGCTCCTTCGCGGCCATGCGCCCGTGCATCAACCCGAGCCGCAAGCCGCGAAGCTCGCCCATCCTGAGATCGCGCTCGGTCGCGATGGCGCTCGGGATGTCATCGCCCGCCTCGTCGGGATCGATCCGTGGGCATACGACGAAGGCCTGCTGACCGCGCCCGACCGCGATCCGCATCCCTTCCCAGACCCCAGCGAGCTGGTCGGGGGTGCGCAGATGCGTCGTGATCGGCTTGCGACCGATCGGCAGCTCGTCCAGGAGCGAGACGTCGAGGTCGCGATACACCGTCTGATTCAAGGTCTGCGGGATCGGCGTGGCGGTGGTGAGGAGAAGATGCGGGTCGAGGCCGTCGCCCTTCTCGCGGAACGTCGCACGCTGGCGCACGCCGAAGCGATGCTGCTCGTCGACCACCGCGAGCCCCAGCCGCGCGAAGACGACGTTCTCCTCGACGAGCGCGTGCGTGCCGACGACGACGTCGATGGATCCCTCGGCGGTGCCGGCAACGACGCGCTTGCGCTCTTCGCCGGTAACGCTCGAGGTCAGCAGGGCATGCCGCGGCCCGCCATCGGCAAAGAGCGCGGCGAGCGATCGCGCATGCTGCTCAGCGAGCAATTCGGTCGGCGCCATGATCGCGGTCTGCGCGCCCGAGACCTGAGCGATCCGCGCCGCAAGCGCCGCGATCACGGTCTTGCCTGAACCGACCTCGCCCTCGAGCAGGCGCGACATCGGGATCGGCCGCTCCAGGTCCGCGCGCACCTCCGCGAGGGCGCGCCCCTGCGCCGCCGTGAGCGTGAACGGCAGCGTCGCGACCCACGTGGCGAGCTGTTCGTCGGCGACCCGAAGCGGTGACGCGTGCGCGTCCTTGGTCCAGCGCGCGCGCCGCTGCGCGAGGGCTAACTGAAGGACGAGGAGCTCGTCGAAGGCGAGGCGGCGCCGCGCGGCGAGCAGGCGACTTTCGTCATCGGGAAAGTGCACCTGCCGCAATGCCGCTGCGATGTCGGGAAGGCGATGGCGATTGCGCAGATCCTGCGGAAGTGGCTCGGGGACCTCGCCGACGATCGCGGTCCTACGAGGCCCGCCCTCGATCGCGGTGTGAAGCCACCGGCGCACCTGGCCGTCTTTAAGCCCTTCGGTCAACCCATAAACAGGGACCAGCCGGCCGGTATGCACTAAAGGCGCGTCCGCAGGTTCAAGCGCCGGCTGGCTGAACTGAAGGGACCGTCCGACCCAGCGAACGCGGCCGCTGATCCGCACGCGCTCGCCGGTGCGATGCGTCTCCTTGATGAAGGCACGGCCGAACCACGAGGCGCGCACCTGCGACGGCGCTCCGTCCTCCTCGAGCAGCTCGGCCTCCGTGAGCAGCTGGCCCCGAGCGGTACGGCGCTGCGAGATCTCACCGAGGATCGCGATGGCGCTCTGTTCTTGCTCCGCGACGAGAGCGCGGAGCGGGCGGAACCTCGAGAAATCCTTGTACCGCGTCGGAAGGTGCCAGAGCAGGTCGCCGATCGTCCGGACGCCGAGCCGCTCGAGCAGCTTCGCCGATTCGGGGCCGATCCCGGGGAGCCGGACGGCGGGCAGGTCGAGCGAGCTACGCGGATGCTCGCGCACGCGCGCAGGGGCTTCGGTCATCCGATGAACATGGTGCCGGAGACGATCACCTCAGCCTCCGGCGACCGAAATTACACATGCTAATGTATGTGTATGTTATCGCGGCGGCTTCAGATCCTGCTCGACGAGCGCCGCTACCGACGGCTCCACGCCGAGGCCCGCGCGCGGCGGGCGTCGGTTGGCGCACTGGTACGCGAGGCGATCGATAAGGCGTTCCCTGTGTCGCTCGAGAGGAAGCGTGCGGCCGCGAAGGCGATCCTCTCCGCGCGTCCGATGCCGCTGCCAGCGGACATCGCGGACCTCAAGGCCGAGCTTGCCGAGATACGCGCTGGCGCGAAGAAGTGATCGTCGTCGACACGACGATCCTCGCGCTTGCCGTGGGTACCGAACACGAGCTCCGGGATGCGGCCCGTCGGCTCGTGAGTGCCGTCACGTCTCGGAGCCTCGAGGCTGCCACGACACCTGAAGTGATCCAGGAGTTCGCGCATGTTCGCGCCCGGCGGTATGGCCGGGCGGACGCTGCTCAGCTGGGACGGCGGTACTCCGAACTCCTGTCGCCGCTGCTCGTGGTTGAGTCGGATCACCTCGAACGAGGTCTGCGCTTGTTCGAAGAGCATCCGGAGCTCGGCGCGTTCGACGCGGTACTGGCGGCGACCGCCCTAGCCCACGAGGCGGGAGCCCTGGTCTCGGCAGACACCGACTTTCGGGTCGTCAGCGGCCTTCGCTACGTCGCCCCCGGCACCGCTGAGTTTGAGGAGCTGCTCCGCCGCGAATAACCGTCGGTAGGCTTCAACAGGTGACCGTTCGCTACACCTCAGATGTCAGCCCGGGCAGATGGATAAAGGACCGGCTGCACCCGTTCGCCGCCCATGACGCGGGGTCTGTGATTCCCGAGGGGTTCGAGGCGTACGCGCGCGTCTTCCACCCGGCGCTAAATGACGACAACCCCGTCACTTGGCATGAGATCGCGGAGGCGAACGGCCGGACTGTTCATCCTGAGATGCAGTTCGGGAACATCGCCGGCACTTGGAGCCGCCGCAGCCCGAGGCCGGATCTCTGGACGAGCGCACCGCGCGAAGGAACGCTGACCCTCGGGCTCGCGCGCGCCCTTATTGCGGTCCTGCGCTCACACACGACCACGCCAGACCGTTGTTGGTTCGCGGTGTGGGAGGGGTGGGGTGGACTGGCGCCGGGCACATCCCGGTTCGAGCACCCGAACCGGCGGTACTTCCTCGCCGAGGGCGCGGTGGAGGATGCAGCCTCGTCCGTCTTCGAGCCGGGGCCCTTTCAGTCCGCGAGCATGTGGTGGCCCGACGACCGGGCCTGGTTCGTGTCGACCGAGGTCGACCTCGCATACACCTACGTGGCCGGAAGGAGGGCGTGCATCGGAGAGGTGCTGGCGCATCCAGGGATCGAGGCGTGGCGCGCGCGGCCAACCGACGGCATCACGTACGCAAGTGACGCGCTAAATCCGCCGGTCCCGCTGACTCCCTAGCGGGCTACTCCGCGGCGACGATGAAGGGGTAGTGCGGCTGGCCGCCGTGAGCGATTTCTACCGAGACGCGCGGACACGTCGCCCGCAGGCGCTGCGCGGCGTGTTGGATGCGCGCGTCGTCCACGTCCGCGCCGCTGTAGAGGGTGAAGATCTCGGCATCGGTGAGTCGCTTCGCGGCATCGCAGAGCGCGGTGACCTCGTCGTCGCCGTGCGCCACGACCCGCCCGTCCAGGAGCGCCATCGCCTCGCCCTCGCGGACGCGCTCGCCGTCGACGGTCGCGTCACGGATAGCGCGCGTCACCTCGATGCCGTGCGCGCGCTCCGCGACCTCGGCCATCGCGCGCGCGATCTCGGCGGGCGGTCGAGCCGGATCGAACGCGACGAGCGCCGCCATGCCCTGCGCCACGTTGCGTGTCGCGACGACCCGGACCTCCACGTCCGCGACCTTCGCGGCCTGCTCGGCGGCGAGGATCACGTTGCGGTCGTTGGGAAGGATGACGACGGTCTTCGCGTTCGCGGCGCGGATCGCGGCCAGGAGCTCCTCGGTCGACGGATTCATGGTCGGGCCGCCGCGGAGCGCGGACGCGCCGAGCGAGCGCGCGACCTTCGCGAACCCCTCGCCCGGGACGACCGCGACGACACCAACCTCAGCCGCCGGAACGCGCGCCGGCGGAGCCACCACGATCCCGGTCGTGCGCTCGTGCTCGGCGGTCATCGCGTCCAGGTCCTCGACGACAACGTCGCCGATCCGGCCCGCGGTGAGGCCGATGCGGATGATCTCGTCGGGCTGAAGCGTGTGCACGTGGACCTTCATCAGGGACTCGTCGCCGACGACGAGCACGCAATCGGCTCCGAACTTCAACATCTCCTCGCGGACCTGAGCGACGGGCCGCGATGGCGACTGGACGAGGAACTGAACGTCGTAGGCCCCTTCCCATGACGGCGCGGCCGACAGTGCCGGCAGACCCGTCGCTGCCGTCGCGACCTCGGTCAGCGGGATCTCCTCACCGGTAAAGCCCGCGAGGACGCCCTCCAGAATCAGCTGCAGACCGCGCGCGCCTGCATCGACGACGCCCGCGGCGTGGTTCGTCGGATTCTCCTCACGTGTGCGGGCCACCGCGGGCCCCGCCGTGCTCACGAGATGCCTGAGGAAGGCGAAGGCATCGTCTCCTTCGTATGCCGCAGCATCCTCCATCGCCCGGATCAGCGTCAGGATCGTCCCCGGGGCAGGCGCGGTCACGGCGTCATACGCGTACCTGCGACTGAACTCGACGACACGACGCATCTCGCGGACCGTGGCTTGATCGCTCTTCGCGAACGCTTCCTTGAGCGCGCGAAACACCTGCGACAGGATGACTCCGCTGTTGCCCCGCGCCCCCATGAGCGCGCCGTGTGCCGCGGCCGCGCTGACCGCCGGGAGCGTCGGGTCCGCGGCGCGCGCGGACTTGAGCGCCGAGCGCATCGTGTGGAGCATGTTCGTGCCGGTATCGCCGTCAGGTACCGGATAGACATTGAGCGCGTTGACTTCATCGACTCGCGCCTCGAGACGCGATGTCGCGGCCTCGAGTCCACGCAACAATGCGGCTCCGTCGAATTGCTTCGCGATGGGCGCGACTGTATCATCGCGTTAACGTCGGCTTGATCACATTCCCGTTGGAGATGCCTGCGATGCCACGCGCCTGCGCGATCTGCGGCAAAACTGCGGCGTACGGATACAACGTGAGCCACTCGAAGGTGCACACGCACCGCCGTTTCGACGCGAACCTCCACCCGGCGATGATCAACGGGGTGAAGCTGCTCGTCTGCACGCGATGCCGGCGGACACAGACGAAGGATGCGCGCATGGCGAAGAAGCGAGAGCGGGCCCGCCGCTAGAACGACCTCGCCGCGCGGCGGTACGCTCCGATCCCCGTGATAACGCGATCTCTTTGGCAACACCAGGATTTCGTCAAGCTCTGGGCGGGTCAGACCGTGTCCGAGCTCGGTTCGGTCGTCACGAGGACCGCGGTGCCTCTCGTCGCGCTGCTGGTCCTCGGTGCCGGCCCGTGGGAGCTGGCGGTACTTGTGATCGTCACGAGCGCAGGCGTGCTGCTGGTCGGGCTCGTCGCTGGGGCATGGGTCGACCGGCTGCGGCGGCGCCCGCTGCTCATCTGGGACGACGTCATTCGCGCCGCTCTTTTGCTGTCGGTCCCCGTCGCGTACGCGTTCGGCGCGCTTCGGATGGAGCAGCTCTACATCGTCATGTTCCTCGAGGCTTGCCTCGGCGCGCTCTTCGACGCCGCGTATCCCGCGTACGTCCCGACACTGATTGGCCGCGACCGCCTCGTCGAGGGAAATAGCAAGCTCGCGATGAGCTCGTCCCTCGCTGAGATCGGCGGCCCTGGGTTCGCCGGCGCGCTCGTGCAGTTCGTGAGCGCGCCGTTCGCGATCCTCGCCGACGCGGTCTCGTTCGTCGTGTCGGCGGTGACGATCTTGCTCATCCGCGCGCCCGAGCCACCACGACCGCCACGGGAGGCGACGATCGGGATCGCACACGAGATCGTCGAGGGACTGCGGATCGTCCGCCGTCACGCGATCGTCTTCCCGCTTGCCGCGCGCTCGGTGCCGGCCCATGTCTTCGGCGCGTTCTACGGCGTCCTCTATTCCATCTATCTGCTTCGCGAGCTTCATCTCGACCCGTTCCTGCTCGGGATCGTCATCTCGGCGGGCGGCGTAGGGTCGCTCGCGGGGTCGGTCCTCGCGTCACGTGTCATCAAGGCGCTGGGCATCGGTCGTGCCCTCGTCGGGACGGCTATCGCCGCATCGATCCTTGGGGTGCTCACACCGCTCGCGCAGGGTCCGGTGGCGCTCGCGACGCTCATGGTCTTCCTGCCGCAGCTCATCGGCGACGGCCTGCAGACGATCGAGGGCGTCGCCGAGCTGTCGCTCATCCAGGGAGTGATCCCCGACCGCGTCCTCGGTCGCGTGAATGCAACGCTCGACGTGGTCGCTCACGGTCTCGGCTACCCGCTCGGCGCCCTCGTCGCCGCCGTCGTCGCGGAGCAGATCGGCGTGCGTGGCGCGATCGCCGTCGGGTGGGCGGGCATGGCGTTGTCGATCGCCTGGGTGGTGTTCTCACCGGTCCCGCGACTGCGCGCGGCCTCGGACTTCGTCGGGACTGAGCTGGCGGGCGCCGCCCCAACGCCGTGACGGGGTCAGGTGGTCGTGGCTGCCTTGCCCTCGCTCACTTTCAGCTGACCGCAGCCCGCAGCGATGTCCTGCCCTTTGCTGATGCGAAGCGTCGCCGCGATTCCCGCGTCCTGAAGCACCTTCGCGAACCGTTCCATCCGCTCGGCGCTGGGCCGGCGGAACCCGCCCGGCCCGGGGTTGTACGGGATGAGGTTCAGGTGCGCGTCGGCCTTTCGTCCGTGCCGGCCGATCTTCTCCGCGAGCTCGCGCGCCGCGGCATCGGAATCATTTACGCCCGCCAGCATCACGTACTCGAACGTGACGCGGCGCTTCGTCCGTTTGACGTAGCGCGCCGAAGCGGCGAGGACTTCCTCCACGCCCCATTTGCGATTGATCGGCATGATCGCCGTGCGGGTGCGATCGTCGGGAGCATGAAGGCTGACCGCGAGGTTGATCGGCAGTCCTTCCTGCGCGAGCTCGTCGATCTTCGGAACGACACCGCACGTCGAGATCGTCACGCGGCGCGGACTGATCCCAAAGCCGTTTGGATCGATCAGCGTTCGTGCGGCGGACAGCGAAGCGTCGTAGTTGTTGAGCGGCTCGCCCATACCCATGTAGACGACGTGTGACACCCGCTCGCCGCGGGGAGCGAGCTCGCGCTGCCAGTACCGCACCTGGTCGACGATCTCGCCGGCGGTCAGGTTGCGCACGAGTCCCATCTCGCCGGTTGCGCAGAACGCGCAGGCCATCGGGCACCCGGCTTGTGTCGAAACGCAAACGGCGTTGCGAGCTCCGTGGTGAGGCATGAGGACGCTCTCGATGTGATGGCCGTCCGCAAGACGCAGGAGCGCCTTTCGCGTCTCGCCATCGGCGCTCGCTTCCTCGCGCTCCAGCTCGACCGCGCTCCACCGGAACGACGCCGCGAGCTTCTCGCGAAGCGTCTTCGGAAGGTCGCTCAGCTCCTCGAACTCCGATGCGGCGCCGTGCATCGCGTGGCGGCGGATCTGCTTCGCGCGGTATGCGGGCTCGGCATGCGCGCGAAGCCATGCCACGAGAGCGTGGCTGTCGACGTCGCTGATCGATGGGATTCCCTTGGCCACGCCCTTCATGATGGGACGCGCTCGTCGCGGCGGAGATCGCGCAGGCCGCGTGCCCACTCGTCGCCGCGCATCGCTCGCCTGCCCGCGGGCCGCACCTCGTCGAGACGCAGCCAACCCGCGCCCGCGGCGAGATATGGCACGTCGTCGCGAACCTCGAAACGCCCTTGCTCCACGCCCTGACCGCCGGATGTCGATGCACGCAGCACACCGATCCGCTGCCCGCGAAAGACGAGATACGCGCCGGGATCCGGCGTGTATCCGCGCACCACTCGCGCGAGCTCGTCGGCCGGCCGGGCGAGGTCGAGCTCGCCCTTCGCGGAGTCGAGCTTCGGCGCGAGCGTCACTTTTCGCGCGTCCTGGGGACGGCGGACCAGCTCCCCTTTCAGGTAGCGAGGCAGCTCTCGCTCCAAAAGCTCGCCGCCCATCCTCGAGAGCCGCTCCTCGAGCTCGCCGCGGGTCTCGCGCTGTCCGATCCTGGTCTTGGCTTGCGCCAGGATCGGTCCAGCGTCGAGCTCGCTGGTGCCCTCCATCAAGGTGACGCCCGTCTCGTCATCGCCCGCCAGGATCGCGTGCGCAACGGGCGCGGCGCCCCGCCATCGCGGGAGCAACGAGGCATGAACGTTGAGCGCCCGGCCGGTGACCGCGTCGATGAGCGCTTTCGGGATGCGTTTTCCGTATGCGGCCCACACCATGAGCTCGGGGCGCAGCGAGAGCAGCGTCGTGAGGTCCTTGCCAGCGAGCCGTTCGGGCTGAAACAGCGTGAGACCAAGCGCGCGGGCCGCCTCCTTGATCGCGGGTTCGCGCACGATCCCCCGCGAACCCGGACGGTCGGGTTGCGTGGCGACGCCGACGACGTGGACGAGACCAAGCTTCGCGAGACGATCGAGCGCCTCGAGCGAGGGCACGGCGAACTGTGGCGTGCCGAGAAAGAGGACGCGCGTCGTTAGGCCGAAACCGGTTCCTCCTCTTCAGGCTCGACCTGGTGCAGATCCTCGCGCGACCGCAGGCGGTCGACGTAGAGCCTTCCGTCGAGGTGATCGGTCTCGTGGAGCATGTTCTGGGCCCCGAATTCCTCGCCCGCGAGCGTGAACCGCTTCCCGGCGATGTCCTTTGCGACGAGACGTGCGGCGACCGGCCGCTCGAGCATCCCATAGAGCCCGCGGACGGAGAGGCACCCTTCGCTCGTCTCCTCGACCTCGGCGCTTGTCCATTCGAGCTGCGGCTCGATCGCGACGACCCCTGCGTCGTCGACGTCCATGATCGCGATCCGAAGCGGGAACCCGATCTGAGGCGCGGCGATCCCAATGCCGCGCGCGATGACCATCGAGGCGAACATGCGCCCGACCAGGCCCTCGAGGTCAGCGCGCGAGAGCTTCGGCTTTTTGGCCGGCGCGTGCAGGACCGGATCCCCGATCTGCCGGATGTCCACGGCGTTCGCCGCGAGGAAAGCCGGCGCCGACCACTTCGCACGGCGCCCCGGATCGATGCGCCACGGCGTGCCTTTGGTCACGCGCAGGCGCGGCGGAGGTGGCGGCTTTGGGCTGGGGGTCTGAGACGCCGCGGCCTCGGGGGGACTTGAGGGGGGCGCAGCCCCTTTCAACGGGGTCATCCGAGCAGTGTCACCGGGTCAACGTCCACCGTCCACTCGTCGCTGATCCGCACGCGATCGAGGAGCCGATCGGGATGCACGCCGCGAAGAATGATCTGCGCGCGATGGTTGCCCGCCCGTTTCGCGGCGAACGCCGGAGCTGGTCCAAGCACCTCCGCGTCGGCGGCCGCCGCCTCGCGCAGCCAGCCCGCGAGCTCGTCGGAACGCCGCACGACCGTCTCGAGCCGCCTCGCTTGCGTCGCGAGCACGACGAGACGTCCGAACGGCGGGTAGCCGAACCGCTCGCGGGCTGCGAGCTCGGACTCGGCGAAGGCGGCGTAGTCGTGCGCGGCGGCGGCCCGAATGGCGTAGTGATCTGGCAGGTAGGTCTGCAGGATCCCTCGACCGCCCGCCGGGCCGCGACCGGACCGCCCCAGGACCTGGGTGAGCAGGTCGAACGTCCGCTCCGCAGCGGTGAAGTCGGGGAGGTTGAGGATCGTGTCGGCGTTCACGACGCCGACGAGGGTGACGCCGGGAAGGTCGAGGCCTTTGGCGAGCATCTGCGTCCCGACCATGACCTGCGCTTCGCCCGAGCGCATCTTTTGGTATGCCACCGCGTGCGCGCCTTTTGCGCGAACGGCATCGCGGTCGAGGCGGATCACTCGCGCGGTCGGGACCGTCGCGCGCACCTCTTCTTCGACACGCTGCGTCCCCACGCCGAGCTGGCGGATCCGCGGGCTGCCGCATGCCGGACAGCGCTCGGGCCCGCGACCCTCGCGGCGGCCGCACCGATGGCACACCAGCGTGGCGTCTGCGTGGAACGTGTACGGAATGTCGCAGGCCGGACACTTGACGACGTACCCGCAGTCGCGGCAGAGCACGATGGTCGCGAAGCCGCGGCGGTTCAGGAAAAGGATCGCCTGCTCGCCTCGGCGGACCGTTTCGACAAGGGCCGTTCGCAATGCGGTCGAGAGCGTGCTGCGGTTACCGCTTCTGAGCTCGAGACGCAGGTCGACGGTCGTCGTCGGCGGGAGATGAAGGTCGCTCACTCGCGTGGGCAGATCGAGAATCGCGAGCGAGGCGGAGCGCGCGGCGTGGTAGGTCACCACTCGCGGCGTGGCGCTGCCGAGGACGACCGCGGCGCCGGAGATCCGACCGAGCTCGAGCGCCACATCGACCGCGTGATAGCGCGGATCGCTCTCCTGTTTATAGGAGGGCTCCTGTTCCTCGTCGACGATCACCAAGCCGACGCGTTCGAGCGGCGCGAAAAGAGCCGAACGCGAACCGATCACGATGTCGGCGGCGCCATCGAGGACACGCCGCCATTCGTCGAAACGCTCGCCTGCTGAGAGCGCGCTGTGGAGCAGGGCCACCCGCTCGCCGAACCTCGCGACAAACCGGGCTACCACCTGCGGCGTGAGCACGATCTCAGGCACGAGCACGACCACGCCGGTGCCGCGCGCGAGCGCTTCGGCGGCGACGCGCATGTACACCTCGGTCTTCCCGCTCGCGGTCACGCCATGCAGCAGGAAGCCGCGCCCGGTGCCGAGCGCAGCGATGATCGCTGCGATCGCTTCGGCCTGCGCTCCTGTCGCGGGGACATCGCGCATGCGGTCGTCCTCGGTGAGCGCGAACTCGGCGGGAATCCGGCGCACCGCGCGTCGACCCTCGACGGCCAGCCCCCGGCGCGCGAGTGCGCGGGCGGCGTCGAGCGTCCCGCCGACCTCCGCGAGCTCCCGAGCCGCGCTCGCCCCGCCGGCGAGCGCGCGCAGCGTGATCAGCTGGCGAGCGCCGAAACGCGTGCCCCCGTCGAGCGCGGCTCGTCCCGCGGGAGCGATCGTGAAGACCGGCTCGGAGCGCTCCCCGCGCGCCGCGCCGAGCTTGCTGCCGCGCGCGCGAGACGCGAGCGCGGGCGGAAGCATGGCGCGGACCGCGTCGGCGAGGCCGCAGCGATAGCGCTCAGCGATCCATGCCGCGAGCGCAAGCTGATGAGCGCGCAGCAGCGGGAGCGGATGCACCAGCGAATCTACCGGCCGAAGCTCGCGGGCCGGCACACCGTCGAGCGAGATCACGACGCCGGCCACCGCACGTTGTCCGAGGCCGACGCGAACGAGGTGGCCTGGCAGAAGGTCGAGCTCGTCAGGCACGAGATAGCTGAATGTCCGCGCCGGCCCGCGCAGGCCCGCGAAGACGGCGACCTCGGCGGTCCGGGCGGTCACAGGTCGTAGTGCCGAGGCTTTTTCATCTCCTTCTTGATGATCTCGGTCATCTCCTTCACGGTCCTGTCGATCTTGCCGTCTTCGTTCACCACGACGTAGTCATATTCCGGTGCCGCGGCCATCTCGATCTCGGCGTTGCGCATGCGGAGATCGCGCTGCTCCGCCGTCTCGGTCCCCCGCTCGAGCAGGCGCTTGCGCAGAGAATCGAGCGACGGCGGCATGATGAAGATGGTCAGGGCCTCCGGCAGCATCACCTTGATCTTCCGCATTCCTTGCGGCTCGGGCTTGACGATCACGATCTTGTGGTCGCGGAGCGTGTCCGCGAGCGCGTCGCGGCGGACGCCTTTGAAGTCCCCGTGGACCATGGACCATTCGAGGAAGTTGCCCGCCTCGATCTCCGCGCGGAACTTCTCAGGCTCGTAAAAGTAGTAATGCTCGCCATGCTTTTCGTTCGCGCGGGGCTTCCGGCTCGTCGCGGTCACGTAGACCACCGCGTCGTCAAGCACCTTGACCAGCCGCTCGATGACCGTGTCCTTACCCCCGCCCGAAGGCGCCGAAACGATCACAAGGAGCCCCTTCCCGTCGAGCGCCGTCAGCGGACCTCTTCCCAGATTGATGTCGCGACGGCGGGCGTGCCAAGGCTCGCGAGGTACGTCACAAGGTCTGGCGCGAGCGGTGCGGTGAACGTGCGCTCGCCGGCGTGCGGCAGGCGAACCGTGAGGCGCCAGGCGTGCAGGAACTGGCGCTCGAGGCCGCTCCGATCGCCGCGCTTGCCGTACACCGGGTCGCCAACGATAGGGATTCGCGCGAAGGCAAGGTGCGCCCGGATCTGGTGCGTCCTTCCGGTGATCGGCGTGACGTGTAGGAGCGCCTGCCGCTCGGCCCCGCTTCGCCAGGCCGCGATTCGCACGAACTGGGTGACCGAGTCGCGGCCCCCCGCTCGGATCACCATGCGCCGCCGGTCGTCGGCGTCTCGCTGCAGGGGCGCCTCTACGACAGCGGGTCGCTCGCCCGGGTCCCCCCAGACGAGCGCGAGGTACTCCTTCCGGAACTGCCTGCTTTGGAGCTGTCGTGAGAGCGCGAGCTGCGCGACGTCCGTTTTTGCGACGACGAGAACGCCGCTCGTGTCCTTGTCGAGGCGGTGCACGATCCCCGGGCGTGCCGCGGCGCGACCGGTCTCGGCGCTGATCCGGCCGACGACCGCGTTCACCAGCGTCCCGCTCGCGTGCCCGTACGCCGGATGCACGACGAGACCGGCGGGCTTGTTCAACACGATCGCGTCGTCGTCTTCGTAGAGCACGTCGATCGGTATGTCCTCGGCGCCGAGCGACAGCGCCGGCGCTGCGTCAGGGACGTCGACGACCAGCTCCTGCCCCGATCGCACTTTGTACGACGGCTCCACGGCGGCGCCGTCGACGCGGACGTGACCTTCACGGGCCAGCCGAGCGATCGCGCTTCGGGAAAGAAGACTGTGCGCCGCAAGAAACCGGTCCACCCGCTGCCCGCCGTCTTCGACGCGCAGCGCGATCCGCTCGGCCATCTAGTGCGCGGGCTTTGGCGCGGCGCGGTGCTCTTCGTACCAGAGCGCGAGCGTGACGAGGATGATCCCGACGACGATCGACGAGTCGGCGACGTTGAAGGCCCAGAAGCGAACGTCCCCGACGCCGACGTCGACGAAGTCCACGACGTATCCCTGAGTCACGCGGTCGAGGAGGTTTCCCGCGGCGCCACCCAGCTGCATACCGAGCGTCGCCGAAACTACGGCGGAGCTGCTGGCGATCTGGCGGTAGTAGTAGACGATCGCCAGGACCGCGATGATCGAAAGCACCGAAAGGAGCGTGGTCCGCTCCGGCAGGAGACCGAAAGCCGCGCCGGTGTTCTGGGCATGGACGATGCGGACGTACTCCCCCGCGACCGGACGCGCCGTTCCGAGCGGGATGTTGTCCGTGACCCACGCCTTCGTCACACGGTCGAGAGTGAATACGGCGATCGCGACGCCGACTACAAGGAGGAGGCGGCCGGGACGCACGTGCTCATCCTAGAAAACGCCGCGGTGACGGAAGGATGGCGACGCGGAAGTCGGGCGGCGCGGGTGGCACGGGGGAGCGGGGTGCGTACGAGCCGTAAGACCGGCCGCGTCGCCACGGAGCGCGATCCAAAGAGCGACGAAGCGGACGGTAGGCTCGGGCGCACCCCGCGACCCCGGGACAGGACCCGCGCTGCACGACGCTGTGGACCGCACTGCGCGTCGGGCTACCCGCTATGCCGTGACCATGCCGCCGTCGACGACGAGGACTTGTCCGGTGATGTAGCTCGCATCGTCCGAGACCAGGAAGGCGATGGCGTTGGCGACGTCTTCGACGGTGCCGAACCGCCCGAGCGGTATCTGCGGAAGGATCGTCCCCTCCATCTGTTTGATGATGTCCTTCGTCAGGTCGGTGGGGACGAAGCCGGGAGCGACCGCGTTGCACGTGATGTTTCGGCTCGCCATCTCTCGGGCGATGGTCTTGGTGAAGCCGATGAGGCCCGCCTTCGCGGCGGCATAGTTCGCCTGTCCCGCGTTGCCCATGACCCCCGCGATCGACGACACGTTCACGATCCGGCCCGACCGCTGCTTCATCATCGATCGCATCGCGGCTTTCGTCGCGAGAAACGCGCCCCGCAGGTTGAGGTCGAGCACCGCATCCCATTCCTCGAGGCTCATCCGCACGAGCAGGTTGTCCCGCGTGATCCCGGCGTTGTTGACGAGGATGTCGAGCCGTCCGCCGCCGAAGGCGAGCGCCCGCTTCACGATGTCCTCTGCTGTGCCGTCGGCGGCGATGTCCCCCTGCACGAGGGTCGCTCGGCCGCCGCCGCCCTCGACAAGACGCTTCGCCTCCTCAGCGGCGGCCGCGTTCCCCTTGAAGTTGATCGCGACCGCGGCGCCTTCTCGCGCAAGGCGCACCGCCGTCGCGCGCCCGATGCCTCGACCGCCGCCGGTGATGAGGGCGATGCGGCCCTCGAGCTTCATTGGGCGCCGAAAGTAGCAGGGCTACCTTCGCGACGGCTCGGTCGGTGAGATCCTCGACATCTGTCGGATCAGTAGCTCGCCGATCCGGCGCGCGGCCTCATTCTTCGAGTACGACGGATCGAACTCGCCGCCTTCTTCATCGGCGAGCTCCTTCAAGTAGGCCGCCTGGGCGGGGCTCATCGGTTCCTCGCCGGCAACGCGCGACTCATCTCGCGGCCTCGCCGGTGTCGAGCGGCCGCGCGAGACCCGACGTCCGGGCCGGCCATTCGCGGGCCGCGAGCGCAGCTCGTCGATGCGGCGCGAGGCCGCGCCCTTGCTCAGGTTCGCATCGAATTCCTCGCCCGCATCTTCGGAAAGCCTCCGGAGGTACGCGGCCTGGGCCTCGGTCATCGGCTCGTCGCCGCTCTTCCATTCTTCCGGCGGTCTTGGCGAGCTTGCGTCGCGGCGAGGCATATCTGGCGGCCGTGCAGCCGCGATGCCAAATGGACCGGACTTAGGGGGCGGTCAGGATCAGGGAGGCGTTATGACCGCCGAAGCCCATCGAGTTCGACAGAGCGGTCTTGATCGACCTGGCGCGCGCCTGGTTCGGGACATAGTCGAGGTCCAGCGCCGGATCAGGCGTCTCGTAGTTGATCGTGGGCGGGATGCATCCGTCGCGCATCGCGAGCAGGCACGCCATGGCCTCGAGCGCGCCAGCTGCACCCAGGAGGTGGCCGGTCATCGACTTCGTCGACGACACCATGAGCTTGTACGCGTGACCACCGAAGACACGCTTTATCGCGGCCGTCTCCTCGCGGTCGTTGGGCTGGGTGGAGGTGCCGTGCGCGTTGATGTAGTCGATGTCGGTCGGCGCGAGGCCAGCCTGGTCGAGTGCCATCTTCATCGCGCGCGCGTTGCCCTCGCCTTCGGGTGATGGCGCGGTGATGTGGTAGGCGTCGGCCGTCGCACCGTAGCCGACGAGCTCGCCGTAGATCCGCGCCCCGCGCGCGACCGCGCGGTCGCGTTCTTCGAGGACGAGGACGGCCGAACCTTCCGCCAGAACGAAGCCGTCGCGATCCTTGTCGAACGGTCGCGAGGCGCGCTGCGGCGAGTCGTTGCGGCGGCTCATCGCGTGCATGGTCGCGAACGCACCGATAGGGAGCGGCAGGACCGCGGCCTCCGCGCCGCCGGCGACCATCACGTCCGCCTGACCCCGCCGGATGATCTCGCCGCACTCGCCGATCGCGTGCGCGCTCGAGGCGCAGGCCGAAACGTGCGTCAGGCTCGGCCCTCGAAGATCAAATTGCATCGAGATCTGCGCGGACCCTGCGTTGGCCATGAGCATCGGCACCAGGAACGGCGAAAGCCGGGACGGCCCGCGCTCCTTCATGAGAAGCACCTGGTCGATCAGCGTCTCGATTCCGCCGACACCGGTTGCGATCGCGACGCCGATCCGGTCGCGATCCGGACCGCCTACCGCCAGGTGCGCGTCCTCGAGCGCCTGCGCGGCGGCAGCGACCGCGTACTGCGCGAAGCGATCGGTCCGGCGCACCTCTTTCCTGTCCATGTACTTCGAAGCGTCGAATCCCTTGACCTCGCCGGCAATCTGCGTCTCGTACGGGGCTGGGTCGAACCGCGTGATCCGGGTGATCCCGCTGCGGCCATGAATCAACGAGTCCCACGTGCTCGGGACGTCAAGGCCGATCGGGGTCACCGCGCCGAGGCCGGTGACAACGACGCGCCTGGTCACGCCCCGACGGTAGCGCTGCGCTCGCGAAGGCTCGCGAGGGCTCCAGCGATCGAGAGAGGATCAGATACGTTGACCAGCTTCGCGTCCGCGATCCGTTTGACGAGCCCGTTCACCACCTGACCCGCTCCGATCTCGACGAAGGTCGAGACACCACGCTCTGCCATGAAGCGCACCGACCGAAGCCACTCGACGCGCTGTGAGAGATGGTGAACGAGCGCCTCGGGAATCGCCGACGCCGACGCGTGCGGGAGCGCGCTGACGTTCGCGACGATCGGGACGACTGGTTCGCGGAAGTGCAGCGTCCGCATGAACGACGCAAGCTCGGGCCCGATGCGACCCATACCCGGAAAGTGGAACGGCGCGGAGATGCGAAGCGGGATCACCTTGCGCGCGCCACGCTGCGACAGCGCCTCGCTGACGCGCGCCACACTCTCGCTGTCGCCGGCGATCGTGACCTGCGCCGGGCCGTTGTCGTTCGCGACCACGGCGTGTCCGAAGGGCAAGGTGTCCTTGATGACGCGATCGACCTCGTCGGCGGTAAGCCCGACGATCGCGGCCATCGCGCCCTTGGCCCCGCGCGATGCGGCGAGGCGCCCGCGCTCGGCGACGAGTCGCAGGGCTTCTTGGAACGTGAGCACGCCGGCCGCAACGAGCGCGGTGAACTCACCGAGCGAGTGACCCGCGACGAATCGTGGCCGAAGGGCGAGCGGAAGGGCCGCAACGCCACGAGGATCCGAGCCGCCCGTCGCGCGGTGGCCGAGCTTTTCGTTCACGGCTTCGACGAGCGCCTCGAGGATCGCCACGCTCGTTGCGAGCACGGCCGGCTGTGCCACCGCCGTGTCGTCGAGCTCCGTCGAGGGGCCCTCGAAGCAGACCTTTGAGAGGTCATACCCGAGCGTTCGATCGGCCTCATCGAATACCTCGCGGGCGCGTGCGGACGTCTCGTAGACCGCGCGGCCCATGCCGACGATCTGCGAGCCTTGCCCGGGGAACACGAACGCGAGGTCGCTCACGAGACGATGAACGATAGCGCCCAGGCGCACGCCAGTCGAGGGTGGTCGCAAATCGTCGCTACACTCTGTGTGCAGTGAATTCTCGACGCTACGTGCAGCGCGAACGTGCGCGCGCGACAGCGCGGACCGAAGCCGCAATCGAGACCGCAGCGCTCCGCGAGGTCGCACGACGCGGCTACGCGGCACTGCGCATCAGCGAAGTCGCGCGGCGTGCGCACGTCGCCCCGCGCACGGTCTACCTCCATGCGACGACGAAGGAGCGCCTCGTCGAAGCGGCGCTGCGGCGTCGCGCGGATGCACTCATCGGGCGGATCGAGCGATGGCGGCCGCGGTCCGAGAGCGGTGATGCGGTGCTCGGCGAGCTCATCGCCATGCACGAGCGGGAATATCGTGCGGAGACGGTGCTGCTCGAGACCCTCGTGGACGGAGCGCTCCCGCGGGCGGTCGCCGGGCTGTTGAAGGAGCTCGACGCGGTACGCCTCGCGATCATCGCGCGGACGCTCAACGAGCTCGGCCGGCAGGGGGTGCTACGGCTGCGGGTCGCCGACGCGATCGCACTCGCCCATGCGCTCCTTTCTTATCCGACCTGGCGGACCGCGGTCACGGGCCCCGGCCGCCGGCGCGCGCCAAGGCTGATCTACGGGGCGCTCCGAAGCGCGCTCCTCTAGGAACGCGCGCGTAGGCTTTTGGACATGAACCACGCCGCCTCTCTGACCACAGGGCGCGCCCAGTCACCCGCTGCGTTCCTCAGCTGGGCCTTCGTCGGGATATACACCCTGCTCGCGGGAGTGACGATCGCCCTGGAGAAGGCGCAGGTCGGCGGCTCGAGCCTCATCGATCTATGGGTACTGGTGGCCGCGCTGGCGTACGCGGTGGTCGGCGCGCTCATCGTGAGCAGGCATCCGCGCCACGTCATCGGGTGGATGTTCTCCGTCGTGGCGCTGAGCTTCGGCGTCGCCTTCTTCTCGAGCGTGTACGCCGTCCAGGCGCTGGTCGTCGTGCCGGGAACGCTGCCGTTCGGCCAAGCCGCCGCGTGGTTCGGTCTTTGGACCGAGATCCCCGCGATCGCGGTGGTCGGCCTCTTCCTCCCGCTCCTCTTCCCAGACGGTCATCTGCCGTCGCGCCGCTGGCGACCAGCAGCGTTTGGCTCGGCCGCGGTCGTCGCGTTCTCCACGCTGTCGACCATGCTCGCCCCGGCGACCTACGCGTCGATGGGCTATCCGTCGATACGAAACCCGTTCGGGCTCGATCAGTTCAAGGACATCTTCCAGGTGCTCGACGCGGTGCTCGAGCCTCTCCTCTATCTCATCGTCTTCGTCAGCGGCGCGGCGCTCCTCGCTCGCCTGCGCGGGTCCGATCTCGTGAGACGTCAGCAGGTCAAGTGGTTCGCGTATGCCGCCGCACTGGTGCTGGCCTCATTCGTCGTCAACGCCCTCGCGAAGGTCGTCCCGCTCCTCGCACCGGTGAGCGATCCGATCGCGGCGATCGCTCTGGCGGCCCTCCCGGCGGCGGTCGGCGTCGCCATCCTTCGGCACGGCCTCTACGAGGTCGATCTGATCATCAACAAGACGGTCGTTTACGTGCTCCTCACCGCCGTGCTCGGGGGCATCTACACGGCTGCCCTCGCGTTCTTCCAGCGGCTCTTCGTCGCGACGACCGGGCAGGGCTCCGATCTCGCGATCGTCGCGACGCTCTTCGTCCTCGCGACCGTGTTCACGCCGGTCAAGAACACGCTGCAGGAACGAGTCGATCGACGGATCAAACCGCCGTCGAGGCACGGCGCGCATCGGGTCGGGATAGACGAGCTGGTGATGCTGGCGGAGCTCCACCGCAGCGGCGTCCTTACGGACGACGAGTTCGCGGCGAAGAAAAAGCAGATCCTCGGGATCTGAATCGATCCAGAGGACCGCAATGGGTCGGGTTCAGAACTCCGTCCGAATCGATAGACCGGTCTCAGAGGTGTTCGCATACGTCGTGGACCCAAGCAACACGCCGCGGTGGAATTCCACCGTCCTGGCGTCGACCTCATCCGACGCATCCGTCCGTGTGGGAACGACGATCCGCTCACGAGTCCGATTCCTCTTTCGCGAGCGCGAGATCGAGGCCAAAGTGATCGCGCTGGAGCCGCACTCGCGCCTCGTCACCGAGAGCTTGCAGCCCTATCGCTACACCCTGACCTGGACGTTCGCACCCGAAGACGGCGGCACGCGGGTCACGCGCACCGGGAACATCGAGTTCCGAGGGATCCTGCGAGTGATCTCCCCACTTGTCATTCGGCCGATCGCGCGAAGGACGGACCAGGCGAGCCTGGAGCGAATGAAGGCTGAGCTCGAAAGGCGCGGCCGATCGTTGGACTAGGCCTTCTCGATCTCGAGCTCTCCCGGGACGCCGTTGAGCTGCCCTGACCAGCGATGGCCGCGGCCGGTCAAGCCTTCGCTCACGCTGGTCGCCAGCGCCTCCTCGGCGATGAAGTCGCGGTGTCGCCCGACTGCGGCGGAGAGCCCACCCCCGTAGCGGAGCGCGATGCGATCGGAGATCTCGAGTCCGGCTTCCTTGCGCATGTTGTTCAAATGGTGGGCAAGCTCGCGCGCGAGACCTTCGAGCTCGAGATCGGGGGTCGCCTTCGTCTCCAGCGCGACCGTGGCTCCGGCGTCACGCGCGACGGCGTGCCCGGCGACGCCTTCGTGCGATACGAGCACTTCGGTGTCCGCGAGCACGAACCCCTCGACAGCGATCGTTCCGTCGCGCCGCTCGTAGCGTCCCTCGGCGAGCGCCTGGCGGACGCGTGGAAGATCCTTGCCCAGCTTGGGGCCGAGCACCTTCAGGTCCGGCTTCACGGTCTCCCGAACGAGGCCCTCGGCGTGGTCTCGCACCTCGAGCGCCTTCACGTTTAGCTCGTCCGTGATGATGTCGGCGAGGTCGCCGGTGCTCGCCACGAGTCCGCGGTCGCGGTCGGCGGCGTCGAACACGACGATGAGCTTGGGCAGCGGTAGGCGCGTCTTCACGCCGGCGCTCGAGCGTGCGGCGCGGCCGAGCTCGACCACCCGGCGCGCGGCCCGCATGCGTCTTTCGAGCTCATCGTCCAAGCGCTCCGGCGTTTCCTCCGGATATGCGGTGTGATGGACCGAGGCCTCAGCCCCCGGAGCGCGCGCCTCGCGCGCGAGTCCCTGGTACATGTCCTCGGCGAGGAACGGCATCACCGGCGCGAACAGCCGCACGAGCGTCGTGAGCGCCTCGTAAAGCGTCTGATAAGCGGCAAGCGAGTCACGCTGCGAGCGGGTCTTCCAGAAGCGCGGGCGGTTGCGTCTGAGGTACCACGTCGAGAGGTCGTCCCAGAACGCCTCCATCTTCGCGAGCGCGCTTCGCACGTCATATGCCTCGAACGCGGCACGAGAATCGGCAACGAGATGCGCGAGGGTCGACAGCAGCCAGCGATCCATGAGCTGGCGCTCGCGCACCGGCACCGCAGCCACCGACGGATCGAAGCCGTCGTAGTTCGCATAGGTGACGAAGAACGAATACGTATTCCAAAGGACCAGCAGCCGTCGTTTCAGCTCCTCAAACGGGGTCCACGCGAAGTAGATCGTCTCCTCGAGGTTCTCGCGGGCGACGACCCAGCGGATCGCATCCGCCCCGACGAGCTCGCACGCCTCGACGAGGTCGACCATGTTGCCGCCCGACTTGTGGAACTCTTCGCCGGGTCCGGCGAGCATCGGCTGGAACGTTTGGCACGTGTCGTACGAAGCGCGTCCGGTCAGCACCACGCTCATGAACAGCTGCGAGTAGAACCAGAGACGGACCTGCTCGACCATCTCGACGATGTACTCCGCGGGGAACCACTCGCTCCAGTACCGTTTGTCGTGCAGCCAGTCGAGAGTCGAGAACGGCACGATCCCCGCATCGAGCCAACAGTCGCCGACCTCTTTGACCCGCTTGCTGTCGGCGTCGCACGTCGGGCAGCGCACCACGACCTCGTCGATCCAGGGACGGTGCAGCTCGCGCAGCTTGTCGAGGCCGCTCTTCGCCCGCTCTCGTAGCTCCTCCTCGGAGCCGAGGACGAAGAAGTGGCCCTTCGCGCACGTATAGAAAGGAAGAGGAAGCCCCCAGTAGCGCTTCCGGCTGATGTTCCAGTCACCCATGTTCTGGAGCCAGTTCTCCATGCGCCGCCCAGAGGCGGACGGGATCCAGCGCACCTTCGCCGCGGCGTCGATGAGCTTCGGCCGGAGCTCGTCCATGGAGATGAACCATTCATCGTCCACGCGGAAGACGATCTCCTCGCGGCAGCGCCAGCACTCCGGGTACCGGTGGGTGTAGTCGGCGGCGCGGAAGAGCAGCCCTCGCTTTTGGAGATCGTCGGCGATCTCCCGCGCGACGTCGCGCGCTTCCTTCCCTTCGAGCCAGCCGTAGCCCTTGACGAAGCGTGCCATCTCGTCGATCGGGACGAGGACCGGCAGCTTCTCCGTCTTGGACAGCGCGAAGTCCTCCGCGCCGCAGCCGGGCGCGATGTGGACAAGACCGGTTCCTTCCGCGGCGCTGACGTCGTCCCACTCGATGACCCGATGCCCGATGACGCCCTCGCTCGACGCAGGTAGCTCGTCGAACGGGCCGCGGTAGCGCAGGCCGAGGAGGTCGCGGGCCTTTACTGGATCTTGGTGCCTTGTCGCAGGCCCAAGGACGCGCTCAGCGGCGTCCTTCGCCATGATGAGCGACTCGTCGCCCACCTGAACGCGGACGTACTCGATCTCGGGGTTTATCGCGAGCGCGACGTTGGCCGGCAGAGTCCAGGGTGTCGTGGTCCACACGAGGAAGGATTCCTTTGTCTGGGGCTCGGCCGGGGCCGGCGAAGCCGGGCCCGGCCGCACGACGGGAAACCGTACGTAGACGGACAAGTGCGTCATCTCCCGGTAGCTATCGATCATCTCGTGCTGGGAGAGCGCGGTGCCACAGCGGGCGCACCACGGCATCGAGCGGTGTCCTTTGTAGAGCCAGCCCTTCTCGTGGCACAGCTTGAGGACGTGCCAGATGTGCGAGATGTTGAGGTCGCTGTACGTGTAGTAGGAGTTCGGCCAGTCCATCCACTGGCCCATGCGGATGGACCCTTTGGTGATCGCATTCGCGGATCGGTCGACGCGCGCGCGGCACGCATCCGAGAACTTGCCGATGCCGTAGGTCTCGATATCGCGTTTGCTGTTGAGGTTCAGCTCGCGCTCGACCTGGACCTCGACCCACAGGCCCTGGCAGTCGAACCCATTCTGGTACCGCTGGTCGTATCCGAGCATCGCACGGTAGCGCTGATAGAGATCCTTGTAGGTGCGGGCCCATGCGCTATGCACGCCCATCCCCTCGACGTTGGCGGTGATCGGGCCGTCGATGAACGAGAAGCGCTTTTTCCCGGCATTCTTCTTGCGCAGCGCATCGAAGCTTCGCTCGCGCTCCCAGAGGTCGAGCACCCGATGGTCGAGCTCGGCCAGGTCGAGCTTCGCCCCGACCGCCCGGAATCGCGTCTTCTCGCTGGCCTTCGCCACTCGTCGTCCTCCAACAAACAGAAACGCCGTCCCGATCGCTCGGGACGGCGCAAGCCGCGGTACCACCCGAGTTGACGCAGCGCGCGTCCACTCATCGCGACGTCGTGTTCAACGTCCGCGGTTGCTAACGGAGTGCCGCTCCGGCCGGGTCTAATCGCCGCAGCAGCGGCTTTCTTCCGGCGGCTCGGGGTTGATCGCCCCTCAAACGCCTTGCAGCGACGAGTCTACCGTTTGAACGAGCAAAGAAAAGACCTCCTCCAGGCGCTTGGTGCGCAGCGCTTGCCACTCGCCGGAGCGGTAGAGACGCTCGCCGAGCGCGACCGCGTCGGGGCGCACCACCGCTGAGAGGGCGACCAGCTCGGCGACTCGCGGACCGGCCGCGCGCAGATGGAACTCCGTTGCGATCGCGATCAGGAACCCCTCGAGCTGCGAATCGTTGGGCCCGTGGACCGAGACCTCCTTGCTGCGGACGTAAGGCGTCGCGCGCAACATCGCGACGCTCCCGGCGAACGGCTCGCGTGACGCGTAGCGGAGTGCGCGGATGTTCGCCATCAGGATCGCCCCGACGCAGAGCGGACACGGCTCGGCGGTCGTGAAGAGCGTGAGCGCGCGCGGATCGAACGACTCTGCGGAGAGCGCGAGGATCGCATTTACCTCGGCGTGCGCGAGGCGGGTTCGACCGATCTGGCCGGGCGCGGGTTCGTCCCAGATACGGTTACGGCCCTGCGCGACGACAACGCCATGGACGTCGGCTATCGCCGCGCCGACCGGCACGGTCCCAGCCGCATACGCCGCCCAAGCCTGCTCGAGCGCCACCCGCCAGGGCGAACCCGGTTTTGGGACGTTGACATACATCGGCGCCATGTATATATGTGCATTCGATATATGCCAAGGGTGGAGTCGGTATCAGCGTCGGCCTTCGGCGACGCGCTCGAGAAGGCCTTACGCAGCGAGTCCGGCGCATCGCTGCTCCTCGTCGACCTCGACAACCTCGTCCTCTTGAACGAGAAGGCCGGGAGGGACAGCGGCGACAAGGCCATTGCCGCGGCCGCGCGGACCCTCGCGAATCGGGCGAAGGCCGAGCGCTGGACGTTCGGACGCGTTGGCGGCGACGAGTTCGCGCTCATGGCACCCGGGCTCTCGCTCGAGGCCGCGTTCCTTCGCGCCGAACGGGTCCGTGCCGAGGTCGTCGCCGCCCTGCACAAGGCGGTCTCCGGCAAATACGGCACGACGGCGACGATCGGCGTCGCGAACGCGCCCCGCGATGCGAAGACGGCGGAGCAGCTCATGCGCAAGGCCGATCTCGCTCTCTACGCGGCGAAGGAGCAAGGGGGCAACACCGTTGGCCTGCCGCCGGCCGAGGACATGGTGCTGCGCTCCTCTTATTACTCCCGCGCACAGCTCGGCCGCCTCCGCTCGCTCGGCGACCGCCTCAAGAAGAAGGAGGCGGTCCTCCTCCGCGAGGCGCTCGACGATCTTCTGCGAAAGTACGAGCGCACGTAGGCCATGGAGCTGACGCCCGCGCACCGTGCTGAGGTGGTCCGGCTCGCGAACACCTTCGGCGAACCGCGGCGCGCCGACGCGTTCATTACGAACGACTTCTTCGATCCGATCCACCGGCCCGACCGGTTCGGAGAGGTGTGCATGGTCGTGCGGCGTCCAAACGGAAAGCTCCTCCTCGCCATCAAGACCTTTTACCCGCGCGGTGCCTACCGGCTGCCGACCGGCGGGATCGCGCACGATGAGCCGATCCTCGACGCGCTCCGGCGGGAGACCGAGGAGGAGACCGGCCTCGGGACGAAGGTCCGCTCCTTTCTCGCGCAGATCGCGTATCGCCCACGCTCGTCTCCCGACGGCCCTCCGATCTTCCACACGTTCGCTTTTCTCCTCGACGAGGTCGGCGGGACCCTGGCGGCCCGCGACGAAGAGGAGCAGATCGAGGACTACCTCGAAGTTCCGCCCTCCGAGCTGCGCGCCGTCGCCGATCGCCTCGAGCGATTGACGAGCGCATCTTCCGATCGCATCGGCGGCGATTGGGCGGACTGGGGAAAGTTTCGAGCGGTCGTGCACCGAGTGGTCGCGGACGCGCTGGGAGCATGAGCGGCCGCCGACGGGTGGCACGGGGGAGTGGGGTGCGTACGAGCCGTTGACCGGCCGCGTCAGCGAGCAACGCTCGTCCCGCGCGCGAAGCGGACCGGTAGGCGAGGGCGCACCTCCGACCCCGGGACAGGACCCGTCGGCGGCCGACGCTTAAAGCAGCTAGAAGCGCTCGAATCGGAACAGGCGGACCGCGAGGAGAAAACCTAGACCGATCCAGACGATCAGCCCCGCGATCTGTGTTCGGACGTCCCACAAGCTCGCACCCTGGACGGAGATCTC
>Ga0209804_1000265_pt1 | contig 45172 bp, 50 predicted proteins | sample GraSoiAngelo_139_FD_185896 | JGI IMG/M metagenome (GOLD analysis project Ga0209804, IMG submission 185896) | Grasslands soil microbial communities from the Angelo Coastal Reserve, California, USA - 14_0929_12_20cm (SPAdes) (version 2) | ecosystem: Environmental > Terrestrial > Soil > Grasslands ... | reverse complement strand
CAATAGGCCAGCGCACCGGAAAGCAGCTTCGTGAGGACGGAGCGCTTCGGAGACTTCAGTAGAAATTGGAAACGATGCTCCTTTTTTAGCCGCGCGAGCGGAGCGGTGGCAGGTCCCAGAATGCGGACCTTCTCACCGCCGTGAGGAGAAAAATATTCGGAGAGTTGACGCGACCAGCGAATCGCTTTTTCGAGGCTGATGTCGCGCACGATGACGTTGGCGAGCGAAGTAAACGGCGGGTAAGCCATGATGTGCCGGAAATGCAGTTCGCGCTCGAAAAAGGAAAGGTAGTCCTGCTTGACCGCGTCCTGAATGGCGTAGTGCTCGGGGTAAAAAGTTTGGATAAGGACGCGGCCGGCGAGTTCGCCGCGACCGGCGCGGCCGGCGACTTGCGTGAGGAGTTGAAAAGTGCGCTCGGCGGCGCGAAAGTCCGGCAGGCTGAGCGAGGAATCCGCGGTGACGACGCCGACCAGAGTGACGCGCTGAAAATCGTGGCCTTTGGCGAGCATTTGCGTGCCCACGAGAATGTCGAGCGCGCCGCCGGCGAACGCGCCGAGCGTTTCCTGATATTGGCGCTTGGTGCGCGCCGTGTCGCGGTCGAGACGCGCGATGCGCGCACCGGGGAATTCCTTGCGGAGGCGTTCTTCGAGTTGCTCGGAACCTTCCCCGAAAAAATAAATGTATTTGGACTGGCATTTTGGGCAAAGCTTCGGAATAGGTTGAATCGAGCCACAGTAATGACATTCCAGGCGATTGCGCTGCTTGTGATGCGTCATGGAGATGCTGCAATTGACGCACTGCACGGAAGCGCCGCAACTGCGGCAGAGCACGGACCAGGAGTAGCCGCGGCGGTTGATGAGCACGAGCGCCTGTGTTTGATTGGTGAGACATTCTTGAATGCCGGCGTGGAGCTTAGAGGAAATTGGACTAGTCAGATGCGTTTGCTGAAATTCTTCGCGCAGGTCCACAATCTCCACGCAGGCGAGAGAACGATCGGCAACGCGGGAAGTCAGCCTGAGTAATTCGTACTTCCCGTTGCGCGCGTGATGGTAGCTCTCCATGGATGGCGTGGCCGAGCCGAGAAGCGCGACGGCGTTTTCCATTTTTGCGCGCACGATGGCGACGTCGCGGCCGTGATAGCGAGGCGTCTCTTCCTGCTTGTAGCTGCTCTCCTGCTCCTCGTCGACGATGATGAGGCCAACGTTTTCAAGCGGTGCAAAAATCGCCGAGCGCGTGCCCACTACGACGCGGGCTTCGCCGTTTCGAACGCGCCACCATTCGCGGGCCCGCTCGACGTCGCTCAGGGCAGAGTGCAAGACCGCGACGCCCTCGAATCGCGCGCCAAACCAGGAACGGCACTGGCGGCCGATCCAAAGCGTCAGGGCAATTTCGGGGACAAGAACGATGGCCGATTTCCCGCGAGCGAGAGTTTCTTGCACTGCGCGGAGATACACTTCGGTTTTACCGCTGCCGGTGACGCCATGAAGCAAATGGACGCCAAAAACGCCCAATTGGAATCGCGCGCGGATTTGTGCGAGAGCGTTTTCCTGTTCGGTGTTCAGTTCGTGCGCGGGGGGCGAATAGCCCGCGTCGAAAGGATCTTCGGCGGGATCGAGCGGCTCTTCCCAGCTTTCGAGCAGGCCGTCGCGCAGCATGCGGTCGATCAGGGATCGCCTGGCGTTCGCAAGACGCAAAAGCCGCGGCAGAGGAAGCGGGCCGCGCTCGGTCTCGAGCAGCATGCGGATTTTGTCTTCTTTGTCGGCTAGCGGCTTGTCGGTTTCGCCAGGAGCTGGTGCGGACCTCCAGGCGATCACGCGCTGCGTTTTTCGCTTTTTTGCCTGGATGCTCTCGCGAAATTCAATCAGACCAAGCCGCTGGAGTTTTTGGAGCGAGGAAACGTCCAGGCCCAGTTTTGTTTGCCGCGCGAAGAGTGTGGCTCCTCGTTTCTCTTTCAGCTTTGCGAGGAATGCGACCTCCTCGGTCTTCAAACCGCGGGAATATTCGCTGCCACCGATGCTCCCTGAAGCTGCAAGTTCGGATTCCGTCAAAACGATTTGCCGTTGCGTTTTCAGCTCTGTGAGCGGAGGAAGCAAAGTGCGAAAGACTTCGCCGATGGGTGCCAGATAGTAGCTGGCAATCCACTGCGCCAGCTCGATGAGTTTGGGGGCAAGAGCGGGAACCAGATCGAGGGCGCGGGCGATTTCGCGGACTTGTGTTTCTTTGGGAGCGGCTTCGACGAATTCCACAACGACGCCGACCAGCGATTTTTTGCGGAAAGGCACAAGGACGCGGCTGCCCGGTTGCAATGTGACGTGCATCGACTCCGGTATTGCGTAGGTAAAAGTCGTGCGCAGCGGGACAGGCAAGGCCACGTTGCAGAAGGAGAAATTCATCGCGGCGAGTAGTGTATCAGGCTGAGGAAGTTCAAGAGAGTTCAAGAGTCGAAGAGTCAAGAGTTGAAAAGAGAAAAAGCGGATCAGCAGGGCAAGGAGTGCGGGTACCAGAGAAAAGCGGCAGCCGGGCTGCCGCACTCCCAAATGGCTTCGCCAAAATATTTTGCAGGACTCGGCCGGCGCGGAATCATCGGCTGATGAGGAAAATTCCTGCGAAGATGGTGGCGATTCCAATCCATTGCCAGCGGGAGATATGTTCGCGAAGAAAAATGGCAGCGAGCCCTACGGTGACAGCTCCATAGAGCGAGCCAAGAACGCTGATGACGGCAACGTGCTCCAATTGCATGCCGCGGTTGCTGAACACAAAAGCGAGAGTATCAAACATGCCCATGCCGAGCGCCATCCAGCGCGCGCTGCCGCGCGGCAAGCGCATGGGCTGCGCGGCAGAAAAAATCACCGAGGCGGCAAGCAATGAGCTGGTCAAACGAATCATCCAAACAGCTTGGATAGCCCCGACGCGCGGGATGATACGAACGCCAAGCAGCCAGAATAAAACGCCGAATCCAAGGGCTGCGACAATGGCCAAGCCAATACCTCGAGTATTGGTTCTTGCTTGCGGCGCCGAGTTTTCCGAAGGGACATGCTCACCACCGGCAACCACGGCGACCCCGCACAGAATGAGCGCCATGCCTCCGACACGCGCGGAGGAAAGATGATCACCACCGAGCCAGGAGAGGATTAACGTGAGGGCGGGATAACTCGCGGAAAGCGGAGCAACGACGGCCATCTTTCCGATTTCGAAAGCACGATAGAGGGAAAGCGTGCCGCAGGCGTTGAGAAGACCTGCGAGAAACCCCCAGGCCCAGGGTTGCCATCCCGAGCCATCGGCCAGGTGTCCCCAACCGCCGAGCCAGTGCATGGAAATGGTCAGAAGAAGGAATCCAATGAACTGCATGTAAAACATGGTGCGAAGCGTGCCAATGCGATGCGTGGAGAAGCGCGCGACGAAGTCAGCTCCGCCCCAGGTCAGAGCGGTAATCAGCCCAAGCAGGATTCCCATGACGGATCAGGCGGATTTGCCTTTTGCGCGGAGGCCGAGGGCGGCCATCACTTTTTGAAGGTCTTTCCAGACTTCGCTTTTGGCGCTGGGATTACGCAGGAGATAAGCAGGGTGGTATGTGGCTATGAGCTTGCTGCCGCGGTAGTCGAGCCACTGGCCACGGAACTGGGAAACTCCGCGATTCGTCTTCAAGAGAGTCTTGGCTGCCACGGCGCCAAGGCAAACAATGACTTTGGGCGCGATGACTTCGAGCTGGCGGAGCAGGAATGGAGAGCAGGTGGAGATCTCGTCGTCTTCGGGGGTGCGATTCTCGGGCGGGCGGCATTTCACCACATTGCAAATATAAACGTCCTTGCGCTGCAGTCCCATGGCTTCGATCATCTGCGTGAGAAGTTTTCCGGCGCGCCCAACAAAGGGCAGCCCTTGCGCGTCTTCATCGGCGCCGGGACCTTCGCCCACGAAAACGAGCTCGGCTTTGGGATTGCCGTCGCCGAAAACGATGGTGTGACGATGTTTATGAAGCTTGCAGCGCGTACATTCTCCTATATCCTCGCGAATGCGCAAGAGCGTGTCGTCCACGATTTTGTCGGCGGCGTCGAACAAAGAAGGTCCAGGCGCAGCGGGCAGAGGCAAGGGGGCAATCTTAGGTTGCGCTGCTGCGGCTGCTTTTTGGAAGTCGGACTTCCGAAGAAGAGTCTTGGGCAAGGGGGATTCCTCATGTGGAATTGGAGTTGAAGCGGACATGCCTGCGGCCGGTTCCACCGATTGTTCTTGCTGGAAGACCGCTTCCGAGTGACGATCGCCGTAGAACGGGCCGATACCCAGGTCGTGATAAAACGCCAACCGGTCCGCGACTTTTTTCTGAAGGCTCTCTGGAATTTGAGCTGGCATCGAGGATCAGACGTTCGAGCGCCGGGCCGCCGGCGCTTGGAGCGCAACGCGCAAACGGATGACCTCGTCCAGAATGCGCTGGGCCACTTCGCCCTTGGACATCTTGGGAAGAGCGAGATCGCGGCCGTCACGAGAGAACAGAGTAACGACATTGGTGTCGCGATCGAAGCCGGCGCCTTCCGCCGTAACGTCGTTCGCCACAATCAGGTCGGCATTCTTGGAGACAAGCTTTTTGCGCGCATTTTCCGCGACATGATCCGTCTCGGCGGCGAAACCCACCACAACCTTGCGACCTTTGTTCATGGTTACGTCCGCAAGGATGTCGGTGGTTGGTTCGAATGATATGGTTAGAGGTCTGGCGCTTTTTTTGATCTTCTCTGTCGCGCGTTCCACGGGCCGGTAATCCGCCACGGCTGCGGCGAGGATAGCCATCGAAGCCCCGGGAAGCCGCTCCATGATTGCACGATGCATTTCCTGGGCCGTGCGAACATCCATGCGCTCGACGCCCGCAGGGGTTTCCAAATTGACTGGGCCGCTTATCAGGATTACTTTTGCGCCGCGCTTCGCAGCCGCTTCCGCGACGGCGTAGCCCATTTTGCCGGACGAGCGATTGCTGATGAAGCGAACGGGATCGAGGTCTTCCCAAGTCGGCCCCGCCGAAACAAGGATCGTTTCGCCCTCCAAGTCGCGCTGGGCTTTGGCGACGTCACCTACAGCCGCAAGAATCTCTTCGATGCCAGCAAGACGACCCGGTCCGGTCATACCGCAAGCGAGATAGCCCTCATCCGGTTGCACTATTTTCACGCCGCGCCTCCGCAGCGTCTCGACATTTTCCTGCGTGGCCGCGTGGTTCCACATGTTCACGTTCATGGCCGGAGCAACGACAACTGGCGCGGTGGAAGCAAGGTACAGCGTGGTGAGAAATTCGTCGGCAACCCCGCGCGCGAGTTTCGCGATGATATCGGCTGTGGCGGGCGCTATTAGAAGAAGGTCCGTGCGCTGCGCAACCGCAATGTGCTCAATCGCGCTTTCGAGATTGGCTTCGCCGCCGGAAGAATCGCTGAAGAGGTCGGTAATGACTTTCTGGCCGCTCAGCGCCGCGAAAGTAAGCGGAGTCACAAATTCGCGCGCGGCGCGGGTCATCACCACTTGTACGGTGTGGCCCTCTTGTTGCAGCCGACGCACGAGTTCCGCCGCTTTGTACGCCGCCACGCCGCCGCTGACTCCCAATGTGATTCGCATTTCTTCCTTCAGCAGAGAGCTACTTCTTTCTCTTGTTGCCGTCCTTGTCTTCGTCGACGGAAGTCGCCTCGGGAACATCGAATTCGAGCAAGCCGTGCTCCAGTTCTTCGCAAGCGAGACGCGTGGCCTTCTGCGTCCTGGGGTTCTCAATCAACGGAGGCGCACCAGCCATGAGCTGCCGCGCGCGCCTTGCCGCGAGCACTACGTACGCAAACTGGCTCTCCGGAGCTTTCGTTTGCACGGTCATCAATTCTACCCCCCAAATGATGCCAGAAGTCTCTGCACCTGGTCCCGGCGGCGGGAGCTAGTGCAGCGCAAAGCAGTGACAATCGCCTGCACTTCACGTCCCGCGCGCTCCACGTCCTCGTTCACTACGCAGAAATCATAATACTTGCCGAAAGCGGCGATTTCCTCGCGTGCCTCGGCCAGCCGCCGCGCAATCTCCTCTTCGGAATCCTGCCCGCGGCTGCGCAAGCGGCGCTCCAGCTCTTCCCTCGAAGGCGGCAAGATGAAGATAGCCACCGATTTGGGCAGTTTTTCCTTGACCTGCGCCGCTCCCTGAACGTCTATTTCGAGCACGAGGTCAAGTCCCCTTTTGCGCGACTCCTCCAGCCACTTTTTTGGCGTGCCGTAGGAATGTCTTCCGAAGACCCGCGCGTATTCGAGGAACTCGCCACGCGCCGCCATGGCGTCAAATTCCGCCTCGGAGACAAAATCATAACATTTCCCGCTGGACTCCGTCGCGCGGCGCGGCCTAGTGGTACAGGAGACTGAGGGCATGGTTCCCGGCAGCTCAAGAATTTTCTGCACCAAGGTAGACTTGCCCGAGCCGGAAGGCCCTGAAACGATCAACACCAGGGGAGCGATCTCCTTCTCGACGCTCATTCGATGTTCTGTACCTGTTCGCGCAGTTTTTCGATCTCCGCCTTGATCTCCAGGGCCAATCCAGTAATCGCGAGGGCCTCGCTTTCCACCCCAGGCGTTTTGGAAAGCATGGTGTTGGCCTCGCGATGCATCTCCTGTAGAAGAAAATCCAGTTTCTTGCCGAGTTCGCCCGCGCCGTCCAATAACTTCGTGAATTGTTGCAGGTGGCTGCGCAGGCGGTCTAATTCTTCACTGATGTCGCTCCGTTCCGCAAGCAGCGCCGCCTCTTGCGCCAGGCGCCCTTGATCGATGGCCGTTCCACCAAGCAATTCCTTGAGGCGCGTTTCGAGTCGCCGGGCAAATGCGGGACGCAACGACATTGCCAGTTCGCGTACCTCCTCGACCTGGCCCGCGATACGAGCAAGCCGATCACGCAGCTCCGTGACGAGATGCTTCCCTTCCGCGCGACGCATCTCATCTAGCTTGAAGAGAGCTTCACGCAAACTGGTTTCGAGCGCCTGCCCCAGCTTTTCCTGGTCTTCCACTTCCTCCGGGACAGCGCCGTTGACTCCGGCAATCACCCCGGGAAGACGCAGCAAGGAAACCACGTCCAGTTTTCCGGCTTCCGATGTTCCACGCATCAAGGATTCTGCTGCCCGCAGGTACGCTTGCGCCAGTTCTTTATTAACCTGGACTGGCGCGGCCGTTCCCGGCTCGGCGTTTACGTAAATTTCCAGATGACCGCGATGAATGCGCTCTCGAACAATCTGTCGCAATCGCAAGTCGTAGAGATCGAAACCTTCCGGCAGGCGCATCTTCAAGTCGAGAAAGCGGTGATTCACGCTTTTGACGGTGACGCGCACGGCCCAGCCATGCTTTTCGAGGCGCGCCTGGGCGTAGCCGGTCATCGAGAGGCATTCGGGTTGCTTTGTTGTCGCTGTATGTTTTTCGCTCATGAAATGTTTTGCGAGGACCCCGCGTTGGCAGGCGCGGCTTGAGCTGGCGCGAGCATTTCGTCATCGGCAAACTGCAAATCGTGGAGCCGCGCATAGGTGCCACCGCGGGCAATGAGTTCCGCGTGCGTACCGCATTCGCGAATCTGGCCATCTTCCAACACAAGGATTTTGTCGGCGCGCCGGATGGTGGCCAAGCGGTGGGCAATCACAAAGGTAGTTCGGCCCACCATCAAATTCGCAAGCGCTTTCTGCACGTAGAGCTCGGATTCCGCATCAAGTTCTGAAGTGGCTTCATCAAGAATGAGAATCGGCGAATCTTTCAAAATGGCGCGCGCAATGGCGATTCGCTGGCGCTGCCCTCCGCTCAACCGCGTTCCGCGCTCCCCGATGAGCGTGTTATACCCCTGAGGAAGCTCCCGAATGAAGTCGTGAGCCAGGGCTGCCTGCGCCGCTTCGACAACTTTTTGCTTGGGAACATTGGCCATGCCGTAGCAGATATTGTTCCAGACCGTGTCGTGGAAAAGGATATTTTCCTGCGTAACCATCGCGATTTGCGCGCGCAAGGAGCGCAGGGTGACCGAGCGAATATCCACGCCGTCAATACGAATCGCCCCTGAACTGACTTCGTAAAACCGGGGAATCAGGTTGACCAGAGTCGTTTTCCCCGCGCCGCTCGAGCCCACGAGCGCGATCACCTCGCCTTTTGCGGCGCGAAGACTAATTCCTCGCAAGATGGGAGCCGAGTCATAGGAGAAACTGACGTTTTCAAACTGAATTTCGCTCGAGAACGCCGGGAGAGGCTGCCCGCCCGGGGCGTCCTGCTCTTCCTCGGCAAGGTCAAGAAACTTGAAAACCTGAATGGTGGCCCCTTCCGCCTGTTGGAATTGTTGATAAACCGAGCCCATTCGCTTGACAGGCTCATAGGACTTGAAAAGCGCTACCACAAAAGCGAAAAACATGCCCAAAGTCATCTGTTTCGCGAGGATTTTGTCACGGGCATAAAGCAATAGCAGCGAGATGACCACTGGCTGAAGCAAGTCCATGAGCGGCGAACTGGCCACATAAGCGCGAACCCAGCGCATGGTTTCTCGAAGCAGCCGGTGCGCCGCCCCGCGGAACTTCCGGATTTCAAACTCTTCCATGCCGAAAGCCTTGACTACGCGGTTTCCGCTCACGGTTTCCTGAAGAATTTGGCTGAGTTCTCCCAGGCGCGTCTGACTGTCCTGCACCGAACGGCGGATGCGCTGCCCCAGTTTTCCCACGGGCCAAATTACCAGCGGCAAAAAGACCGCCGAACCAACCGCCATGGCCCAATCGAGCCGAAGGAGCACGGCGACGAATACGATTAAGGAGAAACTCTGGCGGAAGAGGTCGGCGAGGTACTCCGAAACAGCCAGACGCGCGCGCTCCACATCGTTGATCACTGTCGACATAAGCCGTCCAGCCGGTTGGTGCTGGAAGAACCCGATGGGCTGGCGGATGAGCTTGGCATAAATCTCATTGCGCAAATCGGTTACGGCAGAATGCCCGACAAATTGAATGAGCCCGTTGCCGATAAGTTCGGCAATTGCCTTGACGACGAACACAACCAGCAGAGAAATAGACACAACCGCCCAAACGTGATGAATCCTGGGCGGAAAGAAGTGATTCAGGTAGATGGTTTTTCCGGTGAAGGGAACGGTAAAGAGGAGAAGCGCCGAATCGACCGCAGCCGGATTTAGAACCCGGTCGATGATTGGCACGATCAGAAATACGATGGCGCCCTCCGCTATCGCCACTACCGCCAGGAATATGACGCCTATAACCATCCGGAAAAAGTATGGGCGGACATAGCCCAACAGGCGTTTTAACTGTGGCGATAACAACGGGTCGCTCCGGTAAACTCCCGATTTAGACACTTGCTACGCTATTCGCGGTGCTGCGGCGTGTCAAGTTTCCGCGGCCATTTGCTTTCGGAAAACAAACCTGGGGAAGGCTCATTTTTCTATGTCGCGATGAACAACTTTGGCCGAGTATCCGTGCTTGGCCAAAGCCTTTTGCACCGATTCCGCCAGCATCACCGAACGGTGCTTTCCCCCAGTGCATCCAAACGCAATCGTCAGATAGCTTTTCCCTTCACGGATATAGTGCGGTATCAAATAGCTGAGCAGGCTTTCGATGCGACGCAGGAACTCGCCGGTTTGCGGAAATGAGCGGATGTACTGCCGGACTTTGGGATCCGTGCCGTTGTACGGGCGCAACCGCAGAACAAAATGCGGATTTGGCAGAAAACGAACGTCAAAAACCAGGTCCGCATCCGAGGGCACGCCATAGCGATAGCCGAAGCTGACCACGGACACCAGCAGCGGGCGCGTGTCAGGATTCTTGAAGCGCGTGGTAACGAAATGGCGAAGCTCATGCACGTTGAACCGCGACGAGTCGATGACCACGTCCGCCAGCTTGCGGATGGGCTCCATCAGCGCGCGCTCATGGCTCAGGCTTTCGCGCACGGAATAATTCTTTCCCAGCGGGTGCGGGCGGCGGGTTTCACTGTAGCGCCGCAGCAATGCGTCCTCGCTGGCTTCGATGAAAACCAGCGTTATCGGATGATCTTTCTTTAGGTGTTTCAGCAGCGCGGGGAGCTTCTCAAGCTGCAAACCCTCGCGGGCGTCCACCAGCAGGGCGGCGCGGGCAAAGTCGCCTTCACCGGCAGCGTGAAGTTCGGCAAAAATGGGAATGAGGTCCACCGGGAGGTTGTCTACGCAGTAGAAGCCCATGTCCTCAAAAGCGCGGAGGACTGTGCTTTTGCCGGAACCGGAGAGTCCGGTGAGGATGACGAGTTGGCGCGCGTCCTTTCGGGTGGGCGGCTTCACAGGCGAGCGGCTCAGCTCTTTACGCGGCGCTGATGAGTGCTGGGAATGCGCATGTCCTCCCGGTATTTCGCAACCGTGCGCCGCGTGACGTGTATGCCGGCATCGTCCAGCTTCTTGGCGATTTGTTCGTCGGTGAGCGGCTTGGAAGAATCTTCCTCCTCGATCATTTTCTTGACCAGGCGCTTTAGCGTCAGCAGGGACATGCCGCCGCCTTCCGGGCCATTCACGGATTCGCTGAAGAAGGAACGCAGCTCCAGAACCCCTTGCGGCGTGTGCGCGTACTTGCTGGCCACCGCGCGGCTTACCGTGGACGGATGCACGCCGACTTCTTCCGCCACTTCCTTGATCATCATGGGCTTGAGCGCGTCGGGGCCGTGATCCAGGAATTCGCCCTGCCTGGCGATGATGGACTGGCAAACGCGCAGAATGGTGTGCTTGCGCTGCTCGATGTTTTTCATCAACTGCACGGCCGCGGTGAAACGCTCTTTGACGTAGTTGCGCACATCGCGGTCCGCAGCGTCTTTCACCAGGAGCCGGCGGTACGTAGGGCTTAAACGCAATTGCGGCATATCGTCTTCGTTGAGGTACGCCTGCCACTGGCCGTCCGCTTTGCGGAAATAGACGTCCGGCTCGACCAAGCGCGGCTCTGCTTTGTTGTAGCGCAGGCCCGGGCGAGGATCGAGCTTCTTAATCACGTCAATGGCGCGCTTCACGACTTCCAGCGGACGGTTCAGCGCGCGGGCAATTTCCTTGAGCTGGTTGGATTGGACTTGCTTGAGGTATTCGGAAACGATTTGCTGCGCGAGGGTATTCTGAGGATCGAAGGCCTTCAATTGCAGCAGCAGGCACTCGCGCAGATCGCGGGCGCCGACGCCGATAGGGTCAAATTCCTGAACCACAGCCACGGCATCTTCCAAATCGTCTTGCGAATGCTTTCCGTTCTCGGTGAGTTCTTCGGCGGAAGCCGTCAGATAACCGTTCTCGTCCAGGTTGCCGATGATATTTTCCGCAACCTGGCGGACGGAATCGGAGCAGATGGTTACGCTCAATTGCCACTGAAGGTGGTCGGTCAACCCGGTGGGAGAGGAGAGGAACTTCTCAAAGGAAGGTCTTTCGGAAATCTCACGCTCTTGCGACTGGCCCCCGTCTCCCCCCGTATCCAGGTAATGGTTGAAAAAAGTGCCGACGTCGAACTCGTCAAAGGGATTGGGCTCCGGTTTCTCCGGAACTTTTTCCGTTTCTTCTTTCAGAAAATTCTCGTCGCTGTAATTGTCGGCCTGAGTGGGCTCTTCACTCTGTTCTTCGAGCACCGGGTTGGCGATCATCTCCTGATTGATCATTTCCTTGAGCTCGAGCCGATTCAGCGCGAGCACGCTGACCATCTGGACAAGGCCAGGTGTCAGAATCTGCTTCTGCGCGACTTTCAGGTTGAGTTTGAGCCCTTGCCAAGCCATCTATGGTCTCGTTCGTCTCATTGCTTGAAATCAGTTCAGCCGGAAATGATCGCCGAGATAGACGCGCCGGACTTCCGGATCGGCGCTCAACTCCTCGGGGCGGCCCTTCCGGAATATTCTCCCATTTTTCAGGATGTAAGCGTGATCCGTTACGCTGAGAGTTTCGCGGACGTTATGATCGGTAATCAGCACCCCGATCCCCGACTTTGCCAGATCACGAATAATTTCCTGAAGATCCTTGACGGTTAGAGGGTCAATCCCCGAAAAAGGTTCGTCGAGTAGAATAAAGGAAGGTTGGAGGGTTAGGGAACGGGCAATTTCGAGGCGGCGTCGTTCCCCGCCCGAGAGCGTGTAAGCTTTACTCGTTCTGACCGTTTCCAACCCCATTTGGACGAGCAACTCCTCCAGCCGATCGCGCTGCTGCTCCGGCGTAAGAGGGAGGGTTTCCAGCACCGCGAGCAAATTCTCTTCGCTCGTAAGTTGCCGAAAGACCGAGGGTTCCTGAGGAAGATAGCTGATGCCACTTCGCGCCCTGAGATACATGGGCAGGTCGGTGATTTCGTCGCCGTTGAGCAACACGCGGCCGGAGTCTGGCCGGGCGAGACCGACAAGAATGTAAAACGTTGTCGTCTTTCCTGCGCCGTTCGGGCCAAGCAGCCCGACAACTTCACCCTGACCGATCTCCAGTTCGACGTCGTCAACGACTCTGCGGCCACGGTAAGACTTGCTTAACTCGAGGGCCTGGAGCTTCAGCATACCTCGTCATTTCTCGACTCGGTGCTTCGTCAACGTCCGCGAACCATTTTCGGAGTCCACGATGATGGTATCATCCGCTAAAAAGAAGGTCAATTGACGGCCTGTAGTGGTCCCTTCGGAAGCGTCGAAAATCGTGGGATTTCCGCCGCTCATGACGAATTTTCCATCGGCAGCGAAGTATTCGCCCCGCTCCGCAGTGGCTCTCCGGGAACCCTGCTCCACAATCACGCCTCCTGTGGCCATGGCGCGGCTGATTCGTTGCGCTCCCGTTGGCGCAGTCGAGGAAGAAGAGCCGCCGGGAACCGGAGCGCCTTTTTCGCTCCGCATGAAATACAAGTCCATCACCGGAGCGCGTATTTCTTGCTCGGCGGACTGCGCCACGACGTTCTTTTCCAGGTGCGCGCGGCTGTCGGCAGCGCTGTAAACCAATATCCCCGCAGTGACGTGCCAAAGCTTTGGCTTCTTCGATGCGGGCTGCCGCGCTGCCAATGCCTGCGCTTGGGTTTGGCCCGAGCTCTGCGGAAACACCGCGCGCACATTTCCCGAAGCAATCAGGATCTTCGTCTCGCGCAATAGTTCCATGGAATCGGCTTCCATCACCGAGTCACCCTGCCATAAGCGCGCGTGCCCGGTGTAGAGAGCTCTGCCCGTCCTGGAATTCGCGCGTAGAGTATCGGCCGATAGGTTTGTGGGCGCTGCCGCCAGTTGCAGGCTGCTCCCTTTCGATGAGAAATCCGTCGATCGCACGCCGCCCTCCGCGCGGATCTCACCTGAGCTTTGCATAAAAGTGATGCGTGGCGCCCGCGTCTCCGTTGCCACGTCACGCACGATAGCGTTCCCCGTTAGCGTGGCAGTCTGCGGAGACCGCATAAACACAACTCGCTCTCCCTGGCCGCTTCGATCCCCTTCTTTCAGCTGTACATCACCCTGCAATTCCATTTGCGTCCAACCACTCCCCACCAATTGCGCACTGCCATTTTGCGCCGTGGCCGTCTGCAGCGGCTTTCCTGGCAGCGTTCTTTCCGTCGTTACGCCGCCATTCGCAAGGAGCTGACTCGCCTTTCCATCAGCATCGAACTTCAGCTCAAGTTTGTCTGCGGTCAATTTTGTTCGCCCTGCGTCAGTTTCGACGGCAGTTGCCGGCGTCGCTATCTGTGGTGCCGGATCGGTCCACTCCAGCGTGCCTTTGGCTAGCGTTTCAGCTCGCTCCGGCCTGCTTCTTTCGCCTTTCCTGCCCTCGGCAAATTCCACCAGGAGTGCGCTGGTTTGCAGCGTTCGGGATTCCCCCGTTTGCTCCATCCTGGACCTCAACCGCACATTCCCTTTCAAATTCAGCTCCTTGGGCTGATTTACCTTTGGCCACAGCTCCAACCAAGCAGTTTCGGCGATGAACTCATCCGCAATTTTTCCGCTTTGCTGGGAGCCTTTGATAGCGCCGGATGCTTCGATTCTGGTCAGCCAGCCCTCTGCCGCGAAACTCGCTGTTAATGTTTCGACGCTCAAGTGCGTTTGGCGGTCTTTTCCGCGAGACTCCAGTTCAGGGCTTTTGTCGCTACCGCCAGGGCTGGCCACCAATCTCTCGGCGTGGAAGGCCTTGTCCAGGGCCAGCGTGATTTCGCCTGCCAGCAAACGAGTCGTGGCCGTTTGCGCTTCCACAGACCCGCGAAGATGCATGATTCTGGAGTCGCGCTCAAAATCGGCACTCTTCGCGGTCACCCGGACGGGTTCATGCAATGTGCTTCCAGGACTCTTGCCTTTTGGACTGGCATCAGCGGTGGTAAGTAAAAAAGTGACGTTTCGCAATAGCCGCACCGCTCCCTCTTCGGAGTGATACTCCACACCTACTGCTTGTCCTTGGCCGTTGGGGAAAACGAATTTGACCTGCTGGTCTGACCGCGCGATACCAGTGCTGCGGCTGAAGGTCACACCACGTGTCTCTACATGAACTTTTTGTGCCGCCGTTCCTTGGTTTTTCTCGGAACGCGCGCCATCCTCCGCGCTCTGCAGGTCGAGCTGCACGTCACCGCCGCAAACGATGCTTTGCCCCTCTTTTTCGTACTCGCAGCTATGCGTGTGTATTACGTCGTGCCGTTCGCCGGCCTTTCCGAAAATGGTGATCTTGACGTCTTCCAACAAGCTCGCGGCACTATTCTTGAAATTCGTCGCTCTCGAGGCCTCCACAGTAAAAAGCTTTTGCGCGCCCAATCCTTTGGAAAAAGTGAGGCCGCTTTCTTGCCGCGTGACGCCCTCGGGCGCCGGGGGAGGCGCTTTTTTCTCTTCCCGGCGTGCAACCCACTTTCGCTCCAGATACACGCCTGCCGTGAGCATCGCCAATAGGCAAGCAACTGCCGCCGACCAGCGCGCATACCTGGCCGCTTCGCTTCTCCTCATATTTTCAGTTAAGCAGAATTTTGGGATGCTGTATACAAAAGCTGCTGCGCCAGGCGTGATTCCCGCTCCGTGGCGCCAATGGATAAGACCGGATGCCGCTACGCTCTACTTCTGGCCTTGGATGCCGACGCGGAAATGGGCCGGTAGCCGGAGCAGCGACAATCGGGGTAATTGCACTTGGCCGGGCCGGTTCGTTTGCGCTGGAAAATTCCCGCATGGATGCTCTTGCCATGACCGCACTTGCACATTTTGATGGAAGTCTGGGCACGCTTCATAACCACCAGGTTCCTTTCTTCTTCGTCGCGCCGCCGAGCCAGGACCGGCCAGCATTGTACTTCGAGCTGCGTCCCGCAGTCGCGCCAAATTTTGATCCGGCAATCTTTCAACTGGAGTAATAGAGGCGGTGAGCTTGCTGAAAGTGCGATTATCCCGCGGTTTCTGCCGTTGCCGTGTTGGGCAGGATTCCGATGTTTGCCGCCGCCACGCTGTCGCGGTTGTTGTTTTTCACCAGGTACATGGCTTCATCGGCGAGATGGAGCAGGCCTTCCTTGGTACGAGAGTCCATGGGGTAAGAAGCTACGCCGAGGCTGGACGTCAGGCGGATGTTCAAGCCTTCTTTTTCAAGCCACACGCTCTCGCGGATCAGTTTGTGTAAACGTCGCGCGACGTTCAGTGCGTTCTCCTTGGAAGTCTGTGGCAGCAAGAGTACGAATTCGTCCCCCCCATACCGGAATGCAAAATCGATCAAGCGGCAATGCGCCTTCAAGGCGTTCCCGATTTCCGCCAGCAGCCGCGACCCCACCAGATGGCCGTGCGTATCGTTCACCATTTTGAAATGGTCCAAGTCGATGAATACCAGAGAAAATTCGTAGTTGTAGCGCTGGGAACGGTAGATTTCCGTCTCCAGGATGAAGCCCATGTGCCGCGCGTTATAGAGCGTCGTGCAATCGTCGCGGATGGTCAGGTCGTGAATTTTCTTGACGTGCCGCGCATTTTCCAGCGCGATAGCAGCGAAGTCTGAAAGCGCCTCGAGCAGCTTCAAGTCCCGCGGATCAAACCCTTCAGGCCCAACGCAATTGATCAGTTCGATGACGCCCAGGCAGGTGTCGCGAAAACGCACCGGCACAGCCACAATGGACTGCGTTTCCAACTTGGTTTTCTCATCGACTTTGGAGAAAAAGCGAGTGTCTTTGGAAGTGTCGGGCACCACCACGGTTTCCCCGTGTTGCGCCACCCAGCCGGCGATGCCCTGCCCCATCTTGATGCGCACGTCCCTCAACGCTTGCGAGGCTTTCCCGACAGCCAGCTCAAAATAAAGCTCCTGCTTTTCTTCATCCAGCAGCAGCAAGGACCAGTTGTCCGGGCGCAAAAATTCGTCGATCTTTTCCATGATGGTGCGGAGAACCTGGTCGAGCTGCAGTGACGACGTGAGCGCCTTCCCTAATTCCTGGAAGACGGCTACTTCCCCCTTCTCGCGGTCCAACGACGTTGAAACGTTGCGTCGCCTCTCTACAGCTGGAAACTGTTTTACTTCTTCCACGCCTTGGTAAGCCTATCCTTTCTCATTTTCGTGACTTTCCAACCGCCCTGGACTTCGCCTCTTTTACGCCCTGGCCTTCTCCAGACGCGAAAAATTCCGCCGCTGCAAGCCCGGTACAAACACAAATATCCCCTTCGCGCCCCAAGTGGCGAATCCACCTCAGTATAGGCCCCTATTAAAAAAAGGCGCAATATGCTTGTGGTACCGGCGTCGCGATCTCGCCATCCTGTGCGAACGATTCAGGGCCTCACTTTCCACAATCCCCCCAAGTCCTTCATTTGACAGACCTTCCCGCCCCGCCTATAGTCCGTCAAGGGCTCGCGTGCCGCTCACGCTATAGCCCCACCATTATGTCAACGAGGGACAGGTCCTTTCTATGGCCAGGGGAAGATTCGGCGAACACCTCAAGCGCGAGCGCGAACTCCGTGAAGTTTCCCTGGAGGAACTAAGCAAGGCTACGCGAATTAGCAACCGCTTCCTCCAAGCCCTGGAAAACGAAGAGTGGGAAAAGCTGCCCGGCGGAGTCTTCGGACATGGCTTTGTGCGCAGCATTGCCCGATATCTGGGCCTTTCCGAGGAGGCGCTCCTTGGTGAATACGACTCGGCACGCGCGGAGAAGTCGCTGCCTATCCCCCCCAAGCCCGCCGCGCCCATTCCTCCCCCGCCGAAATGGATTCCTGCCGCAGCAGCCCTGATCGGACTTCTTCTACTTGTTGCGTGTTTTTACATAGCGAGGTACGCATGGCACCACCTCGCCGACTATCGAGCCGCGAAGCAGGCGGCGGTCTCCATTGCTTCCTCGCCTAATGTCCCCTTGGAACTCACCGTTTCGGCCACAGCAAGCACGCATGTTCGCGTGATTGCGGACGACAAACTTCTTCTAGACGCCGAAGTGTACGTGGGCGAAACTTTGCGTTTCACGGCCAAACAGCAGTTTGACGTCAGCGCGACCAACTCCACGGCAGTGTTGCTGACATTGAACGGCAAAGCGATGCCGCCCCTCGGCTCTCCTGGAACCTTCGGTAGAATGGTGTTCAGCCACAAGAATTTAAGGTAGGGACCCGGTGGAGACTCTCAGCCCCGAAGTTGTCGAGGATCTGCGGCACGGCCGTGCCACTCGCGAAAGAAAACTTGCGGTTTGCGCCGGCGGCGCACACCTTGCTCCAGCAGACCGCGCCGAGGTTCTTGCCGTGCTCGCCAGCGACCCCGACGAAATGATCGCGACGCGCGCGGCCGAAGCCATCCTCTCTCTTACACCGGAAACCTTTATCGAAGCCATCAAGCGCGAGAACGCTCTTCCGGCTCTTTTTGCCTACGCCTCGCGGCACTTGGCTGACAAGCCCGGCATCGGCGATGCGCTCGTACAGAGCAAGAATTGTGGCGCAGAGCATCTCCTTCATGCCGTGCGCCATCTTTCTCCCAGCGCCATTCAGGCCCTAGCCGAAGATCTCGACCGCGTCAGTGCTTCTCCCACACTGGCCGCTGCTCTGCAACAATCCGCTTCGCTCACTGCGGAACAGAAGAACCATCTTCGTGAACTTCACGGGCCGGGCCATCCCATCGACGAGTCGGCGCTGGCGGAGGCTGCGGCGGCCGCGGAGCCCGATGCCGCGCGTCGTCAAACTTTGCTCCAGCGTATCGCCACAATGACGGTCGCGCAGCGCGTGCAATTCGCGATCAAAGGCGGCTCCGATGCGCGCCGCACGCTGATCCGCGATACCAACAAGGTCGTTCAGCGCGCCGTCCTTCAATCTCCGCGCCTGACCGACCAGGAGGTCGAAGCCTTCGCTTCCATGTCCAGTCTCACCGATGAAATTCTGAGGCTTATCGCTGGCAACCGCGCGTTCCGCAAAAACTACGTCGTGTTGCGAAATCTCATCAACAATCCCAAAACTCCTTTAGACGTGACTTTGCATATGTTGCCCATGCTCAATCCCCAGGATCTCAAGCGCCTCACCACGAACAAGAACGTCCCTGAAACGCTGCGCACCACGGCTTGCAAACTGCAGCGCACTCGGGCCGATCAGAAAAGGTAACCCCCTGCTTCCGCACACGGATAAACCCCACCGCGGTTTCGGCTCGCGCGAACGAACTGCTTGTCGTCGCGCTTCTTCGGTAGTCTTGACCCGAGTAGCCTCGACCACCTACTTCGAACTACCTTCGAAAAACAGTCAGGAGGCCGTTGTGTTTCTCTTTCGATTGTTTCGCTCTGCGGGGCTGGCTTTTGTTTTATGGCTGATCTTTCTGTTAGCGCTGGCCCTCAGTTGTTTTCGCGTAAAGATCGCCAGCGGGGATGAAAAGAAATCGGCCGATCCTTGGCCCAGCTCGCAAACCCTGCAGCCAGCGCAACTTGCCAAGATGCTCACGGACAAATACCCGCCGGTTCCTGCTGTCGTTTTCGTTGGCTTTCGTTCGCTCTACGTAGGCGGGCACGTCCCTGATGCAATCTTTCACGGTACCGCTTCCACCGAACAAGGCCTTGCTGAGTTGAAATCCTGGGCGGCACGGTTGGCCCGCTCAACCGAGCTGGTCATCTATTGCGGTTGCTGTCCGTTCGATAAGTGCCCCAACATTCGCCCGGCATACACCGCCCTAACCAGCATGGGGTTCAAGAATGTTCGCGTGCTCGTCCTTCCGACGAGCTTCGCCGTTGATTGGGCCGACGAAGGCTATCCCCTGCAGAAGGGCATGTAGATCGTTGGGCTGACCTCAGACGCCGGCACGCCGGACCTAACGAATATTCCTCAGCGTTGTATTTATAAAGACCCACTCTTCCCGACCGCAGTCGGTCGAGAAAATACGCCGGTCTGCACGCGAGGCGTCCACTTGTTCGTCTTGGGTAGTTAAAAAGACTTACCACATTCTGGGCACTTGACTCGTGCAGCTGGATTACGGGGCAATTCGGAGGCAGCCTCAGCCCATTTCTTTTGTCTCCTGTCAGACGCCACCAGCGCCCTCACCCCTATAGCTTGGGATGCTGCAGATGAAATTCCGTTGCCTGTTGGTACGCGCGCGCAAACGCGAGTAACTCTGCTTCGCCATACAGCTTTCCCAGGAATGTCAAACTAGTGGGCGTTTCCGGGCCGCCCGCATTCTGAAAATCGCTGGGATCCTCGAACGGATACTTCGGCGCGTCGTCTCCGCGCAACCCGTTCGGCAGAATCACTGAAGGATGCCCCGTCAGATTCGTGATCACTAACTGCTGGCTTCCGTTCGTTGGTGCCACGATCACATCTACGCTGTCGAACACTTTTGCCATCGCTTCCATGGCCAGCTTTCGCGCGCGCGCCGCTTGAATGTACTCCACCGCAGGAATGAACCGCGCGGAACGAAAAGTGTTCGGCCAGTCGTAGTCTTTCTGTGAGGTCAGCAGCTTATCTCTTCCCGATCGCGTCAAGTCGTCAAACGCGGCGGCCGATTCGGCCGTCAGCATTACCGTAATCGCGCTGTACGGGAATTTCGGCAGTTCCACGGGAATCAGGTGCACGCCCATCTCGCGCAGTTTTGCGAGCGCCGCATCGTTATATTTTCGGTCGTATTCCGCGCGCCACCGGAGCGCATCGCGCTGTTTCTTTTGCTTGTCCCGCTTCTTCTGTTCCTCGGGAGTTTTCGCGGGCCCTTCCTTTTCTTCTTGCGGCGGCTCGGGTTTGTGCTCGAAATCCGCCTTCAAATAACCCACGTGCAATTTTCTCCAATCCAGATGCGCGTCCCAATTGAACGCAGCGGCGTGCACCGTCCGGTCGTGTCCGTCTGGACCATAAATCGCATCCAGGACCAGCGCGCAATCTTCCACGCTCCGGCAGATCGGCCCGAGCTTGTCCATGCTCCACGAAAGCGCCATCGCCCCGGTTCGCGGCACCAGCCCGAAAGTCGGCCGCAATCCCGTACATCCGCATCTTGTGCAAGGAGACGAAATCGAGCCCAGCGTCTCCGAACCGATGCTGAACGCGACGCAGCCCGCCGCCGTCGCCGAAGCCGGACCGGCCGAGGATCCACTCGATCCCTGATTCGTGTTCCACGGATTCCGCGTCACTCCACCGAACCAGACGTCACCCAGTGCCAGTGCGCCCAGCGTCAATTTCGCCACGAGCACCGCGCCCGCTTCATCCAGCCGCTTCACGACGGTCGCGTCTTCGTCGATCATCTGGTTTTCGAAGCCGCCCGCGCCCCACGTTGTCCGGTACGCTTTTGTCGCCAGCAAATCTTTTGCGCCCCACGGCAATCCGTGCAGCGGCCCGCGGTATTTTCCCGCAGCGATTTCCGCATCCGCTTTCTTCGCCTGCGTCAGCGCGCGTTCTTCCGTCAGCGTCACCACAAACTTCAGCGTCGGGTCGTACTTTTTCAGCCTCTGCAGATACATTTGCGTCAGCGCCAGCGACGAAACTTTTTTCGTTCGCACCAGCTCCGCCAATTCCCTCACGCTGGCAAACGCCAAATCTTCGAGATTCTTCGGCGCGCTCGCCGTTGCGTTCGGAGCCTTCGACAGGCGCATTGGCTTTCGCTCGGTTTCGAATTTCGTTCCCGGCAGCACCGCATCAAATATCAGCGCGGGATCCACGGCATTAGAGATCTTCAGTTTGTAAATCTCTTCATAGCCTTTGGCGCGGTCATTCAAGTCCTCCAGCATCATTTCTTTGTACTCGTCCGCAATCGCCACGTCGGCGATGGCTGCCGCGTTTTCGATCATCTCTTTTGTGATTTTCGTCCCGCCTTGCGCCTGTGCCCACAGCACCCCCGGAAACAGCGTCCCCGCCAACCCCAACCCCGAGCAGGTCTTCATGAAATTGCGCCGGTCCAGCATCTTCAATCCTCCCGAGCAACCGCTCGCGCGAGCGCGCGTAACATATCACACCCTCCCGGCCGCCTTTTCTCATTTTGTTTTCTAAATACGAACGGCCGAAGCGCCGACGCTCCGGCGGTTATTGACCCAAAAACGTTTCTCCGTTCTTGGCTCTGGTGTATCGAATCCTGTACCATGCCGTTATCTGGAAAGGAGTTACAATGAGACTCTCTGCGAAGCTCGTTGTGTTTCTGTCTTTATTGCTTTTGGCTTTTTCCCTCCGCAATGCGTTCACCGCCGAATCAGGCGGCCCACCCGCCGGGCAAGACGCTGTCCTTAAGGCCTCTGACATCACTCCCAGAACCTTCCCTGAGCATGTCTTTTTCCGTGGTCAGGTGGCCCCCGCTCAACTTCGCAACACGGGCGGGCTGCATTTTGCTGATGACCTCTACGTTCTGGCCGGTCTCGTCGATAGCTCCGGCTACTCCACTGCCATTAAGGAGAAATATCAAGCTTATTTGCTCAGTGAAGTCGCGCTGGAGATTGGCGGTCAAACCCTGAAGCCCGGTGCCTACGGCTTCGGCTTCGTCTCTGGAAAATTCATTGTGATGGATCTCGCGGCCAATAACCTCATCGAAGCCGCGGGGCAGCACGACGCCGAATTGAAACGGCCCATTCCCCTTCGGGTTGTAGCCTCCTCCGCTGCAGGAACCTACCGGTTGTACATCGGCCGCGATTTCATCGAATTCCGCCGCACGAGTTGATCCGCGCTCTTTTTGCAAAAAGCAAAGCCCGAGCTGTTCTTCACCAGCCCGGGCTTGTTTTGAACATTTACTGCCAGGCCGCCCCCCGGCGCTTCTGGCTAACTAATCCTTGTCAAACTTCAGGCAAATCTCCAACTGCCGAATGGCTTCTTCCGTCGCCCTCAAGGCGTCCACGCGATGCCCGCCGAAATCGTGGGCGGCGCGTTCCATGTGTTCCTTCGCGCGGCGCAAGGCACCCAGCGCTTCGCGAATCTGCGGATGCGGTTCGGCCGGAGTTGCTGGAGTGTTGGCCTTGTTAGCCCGGGCGTGCGTTGATACCAAGAATACAAAAGCCAGGATCAACGATGCAGTAACCACGAAACTCACGATTCTTACTTTTATAAACCATTCCTCCTCGTCCGAATTGCGGCTCGGACCGCCGTGATTTGCCCCTTTCCCCGTCTGCATGACCTTCGCTTGGGCCACACGCTGGAGAGCGATTGGCATGCGCCACATAGGGGCGAAGACACATCGTCAGGTTGCGTTGCCTGAGTTCCTTTTCTTTTAAGACATTTTCATCCATGAGGATAATTTCAGGCCGGTCACCGAAGAGTGACTACTCCCGTTCCCACTGTTCTCCGCCTTGGCCTCCCGTTTCTCTCTTTTTCCTTTGCATCCCGTTCCGCTGCGTCATACCATACCGCCCACCTTTTCCTCTGCAAACGCTCATAAAGGAGATCCTGCATGCACATGCATAGCTTGAATTGGCTTGCCATTCTCGCGGCCGCCATTTCCACGATGATTCTCGGCTTCCTCTGGTACTCGCCATTCCTCTTCGGCAAAGCCTGGGCTCGCGAGATGGGCTACGATTTGAAAGACAAGGCGAAAATGGACGAAATGCGCAAGAGTGCCGGCCCCGCCTACGCCGGCTCTTTTGTTGCCAGTTTGATTTCGGCTTTTACTCTCGCGCTCATTCTTCATGGCTTGCGGGCGGAATCTCTCCATTTCGGCTTGATGGCCAGCTTTCATATCTGGCTCGGCTTTGTCGCCACCGTGCAATTCACTGGAGCTCTCTTCACCAAACAAAGCCTGAAGCTCTTCGCCATCAACGCCGCCTACCAGCTCGTCTGCTATCTCCTCATGGGCGCAGTCTTCGTCCTCTGGAAATAGGTTCCCGGGCGCGCCTCTTTTGCTGGCGGGTTCTTTAGTGAGGCTTACTGAGAGGGTGGACTGATTTTGTTCTGTGCCCAGCGCTGGCGAATTTGTGCCAAGAATTTCTCTTTGTCCTTCTGCATCAGCCGGATGAGCGGCCGGTTTTCGGTTTTTTCGTGCTTGCCCGCCCACAGCACCATTTCCGTCAACACCGGGGCAAGGTCCATTCCCTTTGGCGTCAGCAGATAAATCAGCTTTCGCCCATCGGACCGGTCGCGCTTGGCCCGGATAATTCCGTACGCTTTCAGCCTGCGCAACCGGTCGGCCAATATGTTCGACGCCGGGCGTTCGTAGGAACTCAGGAATTCCTTGAACGTTCGGCGCCCCAACAGCATCATGTCCCGGATGATCAGCAGAGACCACCGGTCTCCCAGCATCTCCACAGAAGCATTCAGCGGGCAGCCTGACCGGCGCTTTGCACTTGGCTTTTCCCTTGGCACTTTTCCACGCTAGCATTTTTCACTTGCATTTTGCAAGTTGGTTGTGCACACTGGCAACCTGCTTGCTATCTCACTTTGGAGAACAGAAAATGGGCCACACACCCGCAAAACAATCACCGGCAATCAAACTCGAACCGCCGCGCTTCGAAAACGGCAAACCTCTCCTCATCGCCGGACTGCGAAACAGTTATGCTCCGCAAGCAATGAGTGGCATTCCCGCGCAGTGGCAGACCCTTGCGCCGCACATTGGTAAAATCCCGGCGCAGCTTGGCCGCACCGCCTACGGCATTTGCTGGCAGGCGGCAGATAACGAAAGCATTGAGTATTTGTCGGGCGTGGAAGTTTCCGGCTTCACAGGCGTCCCCGCCGATTTCACGGTGGTAAGCATTCCCGCTCTGCGATATGCCGTTTTTCCCCATCGCGCGCAACGTTTCGAAACTGCATGAAACCTGCGACGCCATCTCCAAGTGGCTGCCGGACTCCGGCTACCAACCCGCCGCAGCCGACGCTGAAACACCGGCCTTCTTCGAACGTTATAGTGAAGAATTCGATCCCCAAACCGGAATGGGCGGGATCGAAGTTTGGGTACCGATTAAACCGTAAGCAGGTGCGATATCTGCGAGGGACGCTACGTGGAGAGGTCCATCGAGTTGGCCGGGGCAAGGTGGGGCGACAAAGTACGCATTTTCGTCGCGCTCGCGCTAGAAATTTCTGTTCGTTGCTTTGCGTAAGAAGAACATCAGCTCTTTTTCGGAAAGGATGACCGATGAGCAAGGTGCGTGTGTTGGTGGGAACCAGAAAAGGCGCGTTCATTCTGACCTCGGACGGCAAGCGCGAGAAGTGGGACGTGAGCGGCCCGCATTTCGCCGGCTGGGAGATTTACCACATGAAGGGATCGCCGGCGAATCCGAACCGCATTTACGCGTCGCAGACCAGCGGCTGGTTCGGACAAATCATTCAGCGCTCCGATGATGGAGGCAAAACTTGGATTCAGCCGGGTACCCCTCCTGGCGAGCCGACCACAGGCCCCGGCGGAATGCCCAAGGGCGAAAGCAACAAATTCGTGTACGACACTTCCGCCGAAACCGGCGCGCCTCTCACCACGCATCAGTGGTACGACGGCACGCAGCATCCCTGGGAATTCAAGCGCGTGTGGCACATTGAACCCTCGCTTGCCGAACCGGATGTGGTCTACGCGGGCGTGGAAGACGCCGCTATTTTCCGGTCGAAAGACGGGGGCAAGTCCTGGCAGGAACTTTCCGCACTTCGCGGCCATGGCACCGGCCCGAAGTGGCAACCCGGCGCGGGCGGTATGTGCCTACACACACTGATTCTTGATCCGGGCAACGTGAAGCGCATTTACATCGCCATCTCCGCCGCGGGCGCGTTTCGCACCGAGGACGGCGGCAAGACGTGGAAGCCCGTCAACCAAGGTCTCTACTCGCAACACATTCCCAATCCCGCTGCCGAAGTGGGCCATTGCGTCCATCACATCGCGATGAACCCAAAGCGTCCCAACGTTTTGTTCATGCAAAAGCATTGGGACGTCATGCGCAGCGATGACGCTGGTGATAACTGGAAAGAAATCAGCGGCAATTTGCCGACGGACTTTGGCTTCGTCATCGACGTTCACGCCCATGAACCGGAAACCATCTACGTCGTTCCCATCAAGAGCGACGGCGAGCACTACGTGCACGAAGGGAAATTGCGCGTCTATCGCAGCCGCTCCGGCGGAAACGAGTGGGAAGCTCTCACGAAAGGTCTGCCGCAAAGCCATTGCTACGTAAACGTGCTGCGCGATGCCATGGCGGTCGATTCACTAGATAAGTGCGGCGTCTACTTCGGCACGACTGGCGGCCAGGTCTACTGTTCCGCCGACGCCGGCGACAATTGGGCGCCCATCGTGCGCGATCTCCCTGCTGTGCTTTCCGTCGAAGTGCAGACACTTGCGTGAGTTCGATGCCGCCGGTCAACATTCGCATCCTCCTTCCGCCACACTTGCGCGCGTTGGCGCACATCAAAGGCGAACTTCACGTGGAAGTCGCGGGGACGCCAACCGTGCGGTCCGTTTTGGATGCGCTCGAAGCCGCTTACCCGATGCTGACCGGAACGATTCGCGATCACGTCACGCAGCAACGACGGCCGTTCTTGCGCTTCTTCGCGTGCGAGGAGGATCTTTCGCACGAATCGCCCGATACGCCGCTGCCCGAAGCGGTCGTCTCAGGAAAAGAGCCGCTGCTCATCCTCGGCGCCATTGCCGGCGGCTAGTTTCGCCTGACAGGGACGGGCAGTTTGGCTCCGGCAAATACCCTAGATATTTGCCTATACTTTTTTTACAGGTGGCTGCCCTTATGCGAGAGGACGGCTGCGCTAAGGCTCACAGGGCACTTGGCGAGTCTAGCTTGATCAAAGACTCGCTTGGCGATGCCATCAGCGCGCCGTCCACTTCGCTGCCCCCGACCGGGCCGAGACCGGGGAGCTGCCGCGTTTCGTGTGTTCCGGCGCGGTCCCCGGCCCTCCCCGGCCTCACCGCGCGTGCGACTGCTCGCCACGGGGCCAAACGCGATTTCGCGTCCCCCGTGCGCTCCGGTGCCGTAGCTTCTGCGCAACTCATTGGACAAACGGGTAAATTTCGTCCGCAATCCAATAATTTTCGAACACGAGCGCCAAAAGTGTGCCCACTACCCAGATGGCCCAGCGTTGGCGGTTCCACGATGCGGTGCTGGTGGCGTTCTGGATGAGGATTTCCGCAAGATACGCCGCGCAATAACAAACATTCGCAAGTAATCCGAGACCTGACGCGAGGCCGAGACCCTCCAGATTCATCGCGGGGCGAAAATGTGGCCAAGTCTTAGTCACCCAAATCACAACGACGACGAACAAAAGCAAGTTGTACAGCAACCGGCGCGGCTCCCAGAATCGCGCCGCGCCGATGAGACCTTTCCACCCCGACCCCTGTGCTGAGCCGCGTGTTGCTTGGCCGGACTCCGGCATGGGCTGCGAATCCTGTTTTTCCATTTTTGTGGCTCCTCGCGACGGATGAGCGCCGCCTCCGCGGTTCTTGTGCGAGCAGCGCGAAGCGCAGCGGGACGCAGGTTGCTTCGTGCTACGACGTACTTTACATAACAAAGTACTTCGCGTCAAGCCGCATCGTCCCACGCAGGCTTCCTGCGTGCCGCACCTAAAGGCTCGGACTTTTGTGTGGCGCCGCCCTTCAGGGCGGCTTCTGCGCTTATACTGGCCACGGAAAACTGTTCTCTAAACACCGGAGGCGGTCCCATGTGCCGCAACATCAAAACGCTTTTCAATTTCGATCCGCCGGTCACGCCGGAAGAAGTGCGCGCCGCTTCCCTGCAGTTCGTGCGGAAAATCACCGGCTTCCACCATCCGTCGAAAGCCAACGAAGCAGCTTTCAACGCGGCCATTGACGAACTCGCCCGCACCTCTTCGCGGCTGCTGCATTCCCTGGAAACAACTGCGCCGCGTCGCAACCGGGAGGCCCAAGCTGCCAGAGCCCGGGCCCGCGCCGCAGCGAGATTTGGAACGGCGAAGTGATGTAGAGCGGGAAGAGACGGACAAAGAGCAGCGGCGGTTCGGCACGACTGGACTCGCGCCCTAACGGAAGCGGCGTTGAACAGCCACACTGAAAAGCAGAAATCGTGCCGTAAAGTAGCCGCTACGCGGAGCGTTCTGAGGCGAGGAGCTGTTCCTTCCGAGCAAGGCCCCAGCGGTAGCCGGCGAGCGCGCCGTCTTCGCGAATGACACGATGGCAGGGCACGACGATAGATACAGGGTTGGCAGCGCAGGCGCGGGCGACCGCGCGGACCGCTTTTGGCCGGCCGAGCGAACGCGCAACCTGCGAATAGCTGCGCGTATGGCCGCAGGGGATGCGCTGCAACTCCTTCCAGACGCGCCGCTGGAAAGCGGTGGCCTGCAGATCGAGTGGAAGCTCCATATGGGGCGGTTGGCCACCGATGCGCAGCAAGACTTCCTTCACCCAGCGCTCGAACCCATTTGAAGCGGCGACGATTTTCGCACGCGGATATTCTTCGCCAAGTTCCGCGACCAGTTTGTTTTCGTCGTCACCCAAATAAACGGCTGAAACGCCGCGCTCCGTGGCGGCAACAAGTACTTTCCCGAGCGGCGATTTGGCGATAGTGTAGCCGAGCTTCATTCCCAATCCCCCCTTGCGGTACGTGGCCGGAGTCATGCCCAGTTGCGCGTTGCTGCGCTCATAAACGCGGCTGGACGAGCCGTAGCCGGTTTCGTAGAGGGCATCCGTGATGCTCTTGCCAGCGCGCATCAGCGCCTTAAAGCGCCTAAGGCGAAGCGCTTCGGCAAGTTCGCGAGGCTTGAGGCCGGTGACCTGAACAAACGCCCGGCGCAAGGTAGACGGCGTCGCGCCAAGCGTCTGGGCCAGTTGATGCAAAGTCATGCCTTCTTCGGAAGACTGGGCGAGAAGATCCGCGGCGCGCTGGACCAGTGCGACCGGTCCGGAAATTTCGTTGGGGCGGCAGCGCAGGCAGGGTCGGTAACCATGCCGCTCCGCCTCCTCGCGCGTCCGGAAGAACGTGACGTTCCGGCGCAGCGGCCGGCGTGCCGGGCAAGACGGGCGGCAATAGATACGCGTAGAGCGCACGGCAAGAACGAAAGTGCCGTCGGCGCGGGAATCGCGCGCCCGCGTGGCGCGCCAGTAACGCGCGGCGGCATGCGGCGTGATGGGTTGCGCGGGATCGATTCGAGTGTGTGTCATGCTCCTTGTCCTGTACATCAGCATCAGAATAGAACAGGGAAAAAGGCCATTCTATCCGGAAAGGCGCGGCAAAGTGATAGAGACGAGGTTAAGGCTGACCGCCTAGGCGCGTTTATCCGCGGGGTTTGACGCGGGTGACGCTTTTCGGCCAATTCGGCTTGAACTGGCCGTCGCCGACCTTGAGGTTCTTCATCTGGTTGGTGTAATGAAACAGGAAGTAATCGCCCGAGCCGGCCTCAAAGAATTTCTGTTGCACCGGGAGCCAGGACGCTTCGTCCACCCACATTTGAATCTTACTGATTTGATTGCGAACCTGCTCCGACTTGGGCGTCAGCTCGAGGACAACCGTCTTCTTATTGTCGAAATCTTCCTCTCCGATCACGGAAACGAGGTAACCCTTTTTGATGTTTTCGCCCTTCGTGCCGAAGCCCAGCAGCACGTATTGATCGACCAACTGGCGATTCTTGCCCAGATTGTATTCTTCCACACGATTGATTTTGGGGTTGAAGATAAACAAGTTATCGCCCTCGCGCAGAATCGTGCGCGGATCCGGCTTGGTGATTTCGATGCGCATCTTTTCGTCGCGCCGGACGAAAATGCGCCCCGTTTCCGTGGACGTGTCTTCCACCACGGCGGTGTACTTTGTGTGCTCGATATCCGCGGTGAGCGTGTGGAAGTCCTGCGCGGCCTTGTCCATCATACCCAGCACGCCTTCAATCGTCCATCGTCCATTCGATTGTGCATGCCGTGTTGAGCCTTCACCTGTAAAGCAGCAAAGCCCCGCCATGGCCAAGGCGAGCAGGGAACGCCGCAAACACCTGGACCAAAGGAATCTGCTGTGGCTCATAAACAGTCCGGCAATCGTAACATATATAAGAAGATGCGCGAACCGGCAGCCGCGTTTCGGAACCACACCTGCGCACGGACGCTCACGCAAGAGCGCTCTCAAGAAACAAATCCCTCATCCACTTCGAACGGTGCGGTGTGGCACCCTCGCGGCGCTTGCAAAGAGTCAGCGCCGGATCTCCACTCGATAAGCAATTACCGTGCCTTGCTCATCGCGCACCGGCTCGATTTTGGAAATCGAGAAGTTGCCCTTGTGCAATGCGGGCAACGCCTGCTGCAGTGCGGTGTGGAGATCATTTTGTAGCGCAAATTTGGGCGGCGTCAGGAGCCGTGCATCCACGCGATAGGTCTGCCGGCCGCCCTCTTCCAAAAGAAGTTGCACTTGCCCGGCCACAGCGGGCCCGCTGGCTTCCGGAAGATCGCGGAACCAGTGTCTTGGAGTGGCGAGGACGAACGCGAGAATGAGAATCACGGCCAGGTCATATTGCCAAGTGCCGCGCTCGTACGACCAGAAGAATGTTTTCGAGAGGATCCGTCCGGGGCTTGCCATGTCAGTCTGCAGGCACGCCGTCAACAATGAGGCCGTCGCGCATGTGTACCACGCGATCGAAGCAAGTTGTTGCTTCCGGATTATGAGTGATCATCACGATGGTTTGGCCGAGCTCTTTGTTCAATTGCCGTAGCATCTGCAGCACGATTTCGGAGTTCTTGGAATCGAGGTTGCCAGTGGGCTCGTCGGCCAGAAGAATTTTGGGCTCATTGATGATCGCGCGTGCGATGGCCACGCGTTGCTGCTCGCCGCCAGAAAGCTCGGAGGGCTTGTGGTGGAGGCGTCCGGCCAGCCCGAGCATTTGCGTAACGACTTCGAAGCGGTGCGGGTCGAAGCCGTCGCCGTGAATAAATTGCGCAATGGCGATGTTGCCCTTGGCTGTGAGCGTCGGAAGCAGGTTGAAGCGCTGGAAGACGAAACCGATTTTACTCCGGCGGAGTTTGGTGCGCGCCGAGTCGCTCAGCGCGGTGAGGTCATTGCCGTCCACCAGGACTTTGCCACGCGTCGCTTGCGCGAGCCCTCCGATTAAATAGAGGAGCGAGGACTTGCCGCATCCCGACGGCCCCATTACCGCGACAGATTCTCCGGGAAGGACTTCGAAATTCACACCACGCAGGGCCGGCACTTCCACTTTGCCCGCGCGGTAAAGCTTCCATAAGTTTTCGGTCCTGAGTATCGGCTCCACGCTTTTTTCCCGGAGGATCTAACTTTCCGCAGGTTCCGCTATTGTAGCTGCGATTGTCATCCGTGCCTAGCCGTGCCGCGACTGCGCCCCTTTCTTCTCTCCTTCGCGAACTCTGTGCCTCGATTCTCAGTGCATCCGTGTTCCCTGTGAAAGCTGTGTAGATCTCCTTTGCATTTAGTCGTAAGACAAAGCCTCCACGGCATCTTTTCGGCTGGCCATCCAGGCGGGATAACAAGCGCCCAGCACCGCTCCCGCGAGCGCAATCGCGGCTGCGCGCAGAATCCATCCCGTTGTAATCGAAATAGACAAAGTCGGAAAACCCTCAAGAAACCCCGCGCGAACAAGATAACTTAAACCGACGCCGGCGAAGATGCCCAAGACACAGAGCGCCGCGGACTCCGACAACAACGAACGGACAATGAAAGAGCTGTCCGCCCCCAACGATTTCAGCACGCCAATATCGCGTGTGCGCTCCAGAACGGTCGTGTACATGGTTAGAAAGATCACCAGCAAACCGATACTGACCGCCAGTGCAATCATCGAGTCGATGAAAGACTGCAGGCCCGGAATATTGGTAGAGGTCATGAGCGAAAGAAAATCTTTCAAGGGCCGCACGGTGTAATTGGGGAGCAGGTGCCGTATTTCCTCCATGACGTCGTCGGTGTGCTCCGCCCGAGTGCACTTCAACAGAAAAATCGAAGCCTTATCGTGCGCGCCGACCAAGTCCTGCAAGGTTCCCAATGGAACAAAAAGCCGGGAGCCTTTTCCATGCTCGACGATCCCGGCAACGTGCCAGTCGTGATTCAGCAGATTGTAGGTGTCACCCACTTTGAGATGCTTGGCTTTGGCCGCCCAATCATCCACTAGCAAATCGTCCGGGCCTTCCATATCATGTCCCTGGAGAAAAACAAAACCGCCGGAGACGGCGCGAAAACTGACTGGATCGATTCCCCAGACCGTTTCGACGGCGCCGGAAGAGTTGAACTGGAGAAGGGCGGGGGCTACGTCTCTCACGTATTTCAATTCGGCAAGTTTTTCGCCGATCTTAATTGGCATAGGGGAGCCGCTGAAGTTAATCAACATCGATGCGGCAGGCGGCTGCAGCATGATGTCCGCGCCGATGCCTTCGATTCTCTTGGCCGTTTCGGTAAGCAGGCCGCTGGTCAGCCCCACGATGATTATGATCAGCATCACTTCAAAACCAATGCCCGTCAGCGCGATGAGCGTGCGCATCGGGCGATGCAGCAGGTTTCGAATGATGAGTTCGCCCATCATTGGGGCTTCTCCATAGGAGGCTTATTCTCCGTGGATGGCTTGTTCTCCGCGGTTTCTCCGACGCGCACCAATTCCGAGCCAGCGGGCTGCTCGAGTTTGAAGCGGTCGGCGGGAATATCCTCGTTCAAGGCAATCCTAGTTACTTGCAATTCGAGCTTGTAATCATCGTGCGGCCGCTCGATCACGATGGCCCGCGGAAACGAAGACACGGCAGGCGCCGGAGTCGTCGGTGCGAAGACCGAGGCGCTGCTTTGCGCCGGGGCAGAGTCCAGCGGCTCCCAATCGGAGAAGGAGACATCGGAGAGCAGCGTACCTTTCGGTCCGAAAGTCTCGATGCGGGCAACTTGAAGATTCGAACGGTCAAACCAAATCTCGCGCAGGACTTCCAACTGATAGCCGCCGCGCAAGACAGTCAGCACGTAGTACCGTCCCTGTTCGTTGTTGAATTCGCGCACGGTCACGGCTTCTTCCTTGCGGATTTCGGGCCAAAGCAATGCGTCCAAGAGATGCTGCGGGCGCAGATTCTCAATCGGTTTCGCGCTATTCCTTTCGCCTGCCACAGAGCCCACGAGGAACTTGTTCTTCGTGGGAATGGAAACGCGGAACGTATCCCCGTCGCTGGCCATATCGAATACCGTTTTCCCAATCACCGGCGCTTGCCCAATCATGCGGATTTCTGCCGGTCGCGCCGCCAAGAGAAATGCCTTTACTTCGTGATACTCATCGATGACCCCGCTGTATTTCGATCCCGCGATGGGCTTGAGCTCCACCGTGGCGTTCAGCGTTTTCATGTTGCGCGCAAACGCGTTGTACGCGTCGAGCAGTTCCTCGCGCGTAGCATCCTTTGCCACGGGCCTTTCTGCAGCGGGGATTTGCCTGTGGGACGTGATGGTTTTGCCATGGCAGCCGCAAGAAATAGCCGCCAGTGTCGCAGCAAGCAGGCATGTCTCGACACATCGCATCAATAAGTTGCGCTCTCCCACGCACAAATGAAGCAATCTAACAACCACTCGGATGCCCGTCAATGGAAGACGGGCGCATAAGGACACAGGCTCAATTCGGCCGCGCAATATGGAGATCAAATCGTTGCACCACCGGGCGCACCCGCCGGATGATTTCGCTCGGCCAGAGGGCTTCGCTTAAAATCGTGACCCAGCCGCCCTCCTGTTCGCAAACCGCGCAAAAAGCGTAGCCGGTATAGGCTTGCTGGTAGGCATCCAACCCGCGCTTGGAAAGATCGCCTTCGAGCGCCGCATCGGGCGTCTGCGCTGAGCTTCCCGCGCGAATGCCAAAAGTTTCTCCTTCGAAGCGCTCAAGGAGGTGGCGCAGCTCTTCCATACTGGGCGAAGGAATCACAACGCATCGCTCCGCAGCTTCTCGCCACCCGATTTTCCGCGTTTTGCAGAATTCCCGCACGCGATCGACGTGGCTGAAGAAATCCACGGCATACGGTTCTTTCGCCGCAAGTGCACGGAAAATCTCGGCCCAGATTTCCGCGCCTTCGTTCCCGCGCACCGGCTCGCGGTTTTTGGTTTCTACCAATTCCAAACCCACGGCCTTCACGCCGGCGCCGAGGTTCAGCGCCTCCACGTCCAGAGAATAAGGGGGGAGCTCAAGCGCGCCGTTCCCCATGGCTGGAACGCCGGGAGTGCTCATTCTTCATCCTCGCTGGGAGGAAACTTTTCTTGGAATTCGGGCGACTGCTTGCGTACGTCCAACCAGTCAAAGAAAGCGTCCGGCGTTTCCAGCCAGATGCGAAACCAATTGGCAATCTCGACTTTCTCCGCGCGCTTTTGCGGCTCAACTTTATGGTTGCGCGAAATCATCTCGGCGCGGCGCTTGCCCAGCCGGGCGACTTCCAACACCCGCTGCACCGCGGCTTTCTCTCCCTGATCGCGGAATTTTCGCATCAGTTCGTCCAGCCGCATGATGCTGACTTCCGCGTCCTCCAGCGTCTTAAAGTGCAATAGGTCTTCAAATTCCTCTTCGTATTGCTCTTCGGCCTCCTCCTGCATCGAAAGCAGAACTTTGTGCCCCGCGTCTTTCAAAACGTCGGCAATGTATTCGGAGCCGGTTTTGCCCGCTTCACCGTGTTCCGCCAGGAGCCGCAAACGCAATTGCTCGATTTCTGCGGGCGTCCATTTTGGCGCGTTAATTTCGCGGGCTGTTTCCAGGATTAGCGCTTTCTTGTTCTTGAGGGCCTGGCTCATCGACCTTTGCCTTTGTTCTGCTTCTGCATCTGCGAATGCGCCACTGGCTTCGCCTGTTTCTTTTTCGCGTCCGGGGGCGGTGGCGGTGGCGGTGGGTCCGCAGGCAGCCCGGCCAGCAGCCGCCGGTACTTCACCACATTCTTATTATGCTCCGCCAGAGTGGAGCTGAAAAAATGTCCGCCCTGCGTGTTTGCCACAAAGTATAAGTAACTGGTCTCGGCCGGATGCAATGCCGCGCGCAGCGACGCTTCCCCCGGATTTCCTATCGGGCCGGGAGGAAGTCCGCCGTGTTCATAGGTATTGTAGGGGGACTCAAAGCTCAAATCTTTTCCAGTCAGCGTCCCCATATATCGTCCCGAGCGCTCCATGGCATAAATCACCGTGGGATCGCATTGTAGACGCATTCTCTTGTGCAGCCGGTTTTCAAAGACGCTGGCCACCAGGGGACGCTCTACCGGCTTGGGGGTTTCGCGCTCGACCAGAGAAGCGAGCGTGACCAGTTGCAGCCGCTGGCGGGGGTTTTCTGCTGCCGCGGGTGCCCTTGAGCTGGCTTGTCCATTGGAATGCGACAGTCCCTTCGAGCTACTCTCCCCGCTTGTTTGTGCATTCGAAGCCGTTGGGCCATTCGACTCGGAAGCCTCAATGTGCTTCCACTCCTCCTTGAACTTGTGCACCATTTCCGCGGTCAATTCGCTCCCCGAGGGATACCGGGGAAGCTCGTAAGTGGCAGGGAAGAGAAATCCTTCCAGAGTCAGCGCATCGGGCGCGAAATCGCGGATCAACGATGGATCGCTTGCGGCAAAGAGGAAGTCGCTACCTGGCATGAACTTCCCGGCTTCTAACTCGTGGGCGATTTCAAACATGGTCTCGCCTTCGCGCACGGTGAAGGGCTGCTCAAAAATTTGCCCATTGGCTATTTTCCAGAACACGTCGCGTCCGGTCATGGAGTGGTCGAAGAAATATTCGCCAGCCTGCAGCGTGCGCTTGGGATGGCGCCGCGCGTAAATCTCGAAGGCCAGCTTGCTGCGCACCACGCCGTTTTGTTTAAGCAAATAACCGACATACCGCCGGGAAGCTCCATGTGGAACCTCGACGAACACTCCTTCTCTCGGGAAGCCCTGGTAAGGATACGTGATGCTATACCACATCCACGCCGCGTATCCTGCCGCGGCCAGCACGAGCACAAGAATTACGTACAGGAGATGTTTCAATCCTGCCTCACGTTCCCATTTTTTCGAATCTCAACGTGGTCTTGCCGCTTGCCCCTGCCGCTCGAGGTATTCGTCCAGAATCACAGCGGCGGCTATGGCATCCACGGTGGATCTTTCCGGCGTCCTTTTGCGCTTCCTGGAGCCGCCCAATTTCTCAGCGTGGAGGAATCTTCCTTGCGTTTCTTCGAGCAAGCGTTCCGCCTCCCAGCTGGTCAACCGCTCGTCAACCATTTCGACGGGCACGCCAATCTGCTTTCGCACGCGCCGCGCAAACCGTTCCGCTTCCTCCGCCATTTCGCTACGTGTGCCATCCAGCTTGAGCGGCAATCCCATGACGATCTGCTTGACGCCGTAAACGCGCACGAGTTCGCGAAGCCGCCGCATGTCTTCATTCCTATTAATTCGCTCTATCGTGCTGAGCGGCTGGGCTATCCTCGCATTCCCATCCGCAATCGCTAGCCCCATTCTCCCCCGGCCATAGTCGATGGAGAGAACCGAGCCTGCTGCGCGCGCCTCCGCCGGCGGGGCTTCCTTCTGCAGTTCAGTTCCTTCTTGATTCATCCTCTCCAGTATAACTTGAGGATAGCGCCCGCGCCGAAACGCAGTGCTCCATGTGTTAGTCGGCGGTGCAGGGCTCAGGGAAGGGCAAGAACGAGTTACTCGCAGCCGGAACGTGAACAGAAAATGCAGGATTTCGTCAGCCAGGAGCTTCCGCATTCGGTGTGCGTGCAGGACCTAAGACAAAGAAGTCCTCAGCAGGCTGGAGTACAGTCGCTTGCCTTGCTAGGAGGCCGCTGTCTCCAGCTTTTGGCGAATCTGCGACAGGGTAGTTTCGAGGTTCGGCGAGTTCAATCGGTCGATAATGACACGCAACGTCGTGCAAATGGCAGCACCCGGGCGGGCACTGACCGCCAAATAGACGGCTTCGAGTTCGGCGGCATGCGTGGCCTGTGCGGCCTCGTCCACCAACTTCTTCAATTCCAGCAGGGCCAGATGGGCATCATGAGCCGCCAGTGCTCGGGTTCTCATATCGGTATTCATCGAATCACTCTCCCCGGGGGCTTTGATTTTGAGGGGCCACAGACTACACCAATGAGCCTCTCCCGCAAAGGGCTTTCGTCAAGCGGTCAAGCAGATATGCGCTTTATGAACCCGGCGCAGAGCGCGGATCGCAAAACAAGCACGTTCAGTGGGTTAGTAGTCGGGCGCCGGATTTCAACCGGGGACGCCTAAGCAATTTGCGCCGGGGTTCGAAAGCGCACGAAGACCGTTTGCCTGTTCTTCGCTTCGATTTTGGCTTGGCCTCGGCGACAAGAAGGAACACTTAGCGATCAGCTCCTGGAGCCGCTCAAGGTCAGCGGAATCGACGTCGGAGACAACGCACGTATGGTGCGATCGTTGTCACCGCTCACGGGCGGCCTCCCCTTTGACGGGCTTCACGAGTGCCAATTGAAGCTGACGGCGGGCACGCGAAAGCGAGGACATAACCGTGCCCATAGGAATAGACAGGATGACGGCGATCTCTTTATAAGAGCAGCCCTCGAGCTCCCGCAAGACAATTAATTCACGAGAGCGTGGAGGCAGGGATTCCAGATCTCGGGCCAAGCGTTCTCGGTCTTCACCTGCCCTTGCGAGCGCCTCTGGTGTTGGATTCACGGGACTGTGCAAATCCTCGTCAAACTCGCTCAGGCATTCGACTGGCCGATTTTTGCGCAGCCACGTGTAACAGCCATTGCGCACGATCTGCAAAAGCCAGGGGCGCGCATCACGCCCGTGAAAGGTCGGAAAGAACTGGTACGAACGCAGCAAAGCCTGCTGCACCACATCCTCCGCATCGGTTCGGCTACGCAATAACCACACAGCCAGATTGAAAGCTGTGTCCAGATGTGGCAGCACGAGTTGCTCGAAGCCTGGCGGATCCTCGGAGTTCAGCACACGCCCACCCCCAAATAATTGGCGGTCCGGTACAGACCGTTGAAACCTGGTTTGTTCCAGTTTGCACGTTTCCGTGCAGCTTTTTGAGGGGGGATTTGTCAACTACTTGTCATTTATCTGTCTCAAGGGGGAGATAGTGGGGGTGCCCAGTCGTTCGACTGGCAGCACGATTGCGCCGGTGTTCTCGGCTATCTGATTAGTTCGTCTAGCTTTGTTCTACGTCATGGTATACGGTTTTGGACTGCATCCGGCTGTAGTTGGACCTAACTTTCCTCGCAAGTAGGCAGACGGCATGCAGGCGGCCTATGCGCCCTTCGCTGCCTTCGCGTCGGCGACGCGAATAATTACGCGCTTGCCGAGCGCCCGTGCCGCGCGGGTGATCGTATCAAGCGTCACCGAAACATTCCGAGGATCGAGCAGGCGATCCAGTTGCGACCTGCTTGTATGAAGCTGCCTCGCCATCGCCTGCTTCGTCTTTTGCTGTTTCCGCATGGCCCGTTCCAGTTGCCACGCCAGTACTCGCTTGATAGCGATTGCCTCGACTTCTTCGCGGATTCCTTCCTGCTCCAGAAAGCTATCGAAGCTCGACCCACTGTGGTCCATCATTGCAGTCCCCTTTCGTGCTTGCTCTTGTTGCTCCTCGCCAGTTTCAAATCCTCGTCCGGCGTCTTGTCGATGTAGAAGAGCACCCTCGCAATTCGGTTCTGGGCCAGGCTCGTCCGCACCTCATGGATCCCGCCACCCAACAGCCTGCAAACAGGCATCCCGATGGGCCAGCCGAACTCCACCGTTTTGATGTCTTGCCCGATGCGTCTCCGACCCTGCGGCGATAGCCCCCTCAGCCATTCCCGCACCGGCTCTCCACCCGCGTCCGTGCGATAGAAGATCGCCGGAACCCGTTTACCCTAACCTTCGGATTCGCCGGGGGATTTGGGCTTTTCACTCACTTGGTGTAGTGTACCATCCAAGGTACATAAAGGCAAGAATCAGCTGACATCGGCGGTTGATTGTCGTCCGCCCGTGCCTCCCACGCAGCTTGCCGATGGCTCTTCCCAATCGTAGGCTGAGAGGCTCCGGTCGGGTACCCCATGATATCTCCGGCACACAGTGCAACCAAAACGTTGCATAGGGAGCCTACCAGGAAGTATTCGGCAAATTCCCGCTCCTGCACGTTCCTCTGAGCGAATTAGGCCCTTTGCTGCGACGACAAAGCCCAACGCCGCATATCTCCCCCGCAACCGCGACCAGGGTTAGAACCAAGCGCTCCAAATTTCCAATCAGGCGGCCGCGGTTCATCTCCACTAGATCAAGTCTCTTCGTTCCGGTATCGCTATCTGCTTCCGTGCTGCGCAATGAAAGTTGCGGAAGGGTTTCGGTTTTCCGGACCGTTACCACGGAATTGCAGAAAGGCAAGTATGTCTACAGCCGGTGCTCCCACGGGCGGCAAGTGTTCACTGCCCTACATGCGCGAGCAGGACGTATCGGATAGACTGGGCGAATTGCTCAAGCAAATCTACGTGCCGGAAACCATTTGCAAGCGGACCTGAATCGCAGCGAACAAAAGCGGCAAGAACGGATCGCGGCTCTGGGGCTGCGACTTGCTGCGCTGCGCAGGGATCAGCTTTACGAAGACAAGCTGGATGGGAAGATCACCGAGGAGCGCTGGACGCGCAAGCACCGCGGAGTATTCCGACCAGGAGCGGAGCCTCGAAACAGCACTGTCAAGCTTGAACCGCCCGATTACACCGGAGCGTCTCTTGACCGTGGCGAGAACTTTTGAACTCGCGCAAAAGGCGCATTCTCTGTACCTTACGCGAAAGCACACGAAAAGAGGCCGACTGCTGAAAACATTGCTTTTGAACTGCGCCACCGATGGGGTAAATCTCTGGCCTACTTACAGAAAGCCCTTCGATCTGATCTTCCTGAGGGCCAGAAATGAAAAATGGTCGGGGCGCCGAGATTTGAACTCGGGACCTCCTGCGCCCAAGGCAGGCGCGCTACCAGGCTGCGCTACGCCCCGACATGAAGTGCGCCCCTATTCTAAAGCAGTTTGCGATTTTGCGCCTAGCCTGTCTGAATGCGAGTCAGACACCCCCCGCGTAGCGGGTGGCCTGGTGAGTGGGGCTGCCTCAAAGCCGGTGCTCCCGTTGGTTTAACCCGTCGCGCTAAAGCGCGCCTGGGTGGACGAGATTAGAAGCCGCCGCTGTTACCATCCGCGGATTCTTGCTCACGGATGTATTTGCGGACTTGCTCCAGCTCGAAGCCCACGGTGGACACGGCGTACCCCCGGGCCCAAAAGTGCTTGCCCGTGAAATTCCGCTCCTTGCCGCACATCTCTTGCTCGCGGATTTTGAATTTCTGGACTTTGCCGCTACGGTCATAGGAAAGCTGTCAACAAATCGGATGTACTCCGGGATTTTGAAATAGGCGATCTTGCCCTCGCAAAAATCGCGAATTTCTTTTTCGCTGCAGGTTTCTCCAGCTTTCAAGCGGATCCAGGCCAGCACGACTTCTCCATGCTTGGCGTCGGGCAAGCTGACAATCTGCACTTCCATGATTTTGGGGTACGAATAAAGGAACTCTTCCACTTCGCGCGGATAAATGTTTCGATCATTTCCTTTCCACGCCCGGTGATCCGGAAATAGCCGTCCGGCCTCATCGTCGCCAGGTCGCCCGTGTGCAGCCAGCCGTCAGCGTCAATCGCTTTGCGCGCGGCTTCCGGATCTTCGTCGTAACCCTTCATGACGAGGTAGCCTCGTGCCGAGTTTGCCTGTTCTCCGATGGGCAAGGTTTCCCCGGTGCAGGTCGAAACGATTTTGACCTCCGTATTCAGCGCCGCGCATCAATCGTGGACACGCGGTGTTCAAGGCTGTCTTTGGGCCGCGACATCGTTACCAGAGGCGAACTCTCGGTTTGACCGTAGATCACACCATCATCCCGCTACAGTGTATCTCCTCCACAATACATTTCATGATCTCTGCAGGACAGGGCGCTCCGCCCATCGCTCCTGTTCGCGAAGTAAGATTAAACCGTCGAAACTCCGGGTGCCCAAGCTGGGCAATAAACATCGTCGGTGAGCCCATCAGCGCCGTAGCACGTTCTCCTTCCACTGCTTCAACCGCTTTCCCCGCGTCAAATTGCGGTGCAGCAAGAATGAGCCCGCTGACCAAACACGCGTGTCAATGTATCTATCAAGAAAAAGGGGCAGCGTAAAGAATGCAGTGAGATTCGATCGCCAGGGACTCAGTTGCACCTTTCCTGGCGTTTTCAGCGCAGGGATTCTCGCGTTGGATGGGTCTGGGCGCCTTGTTGGGGCGGGCCGGAAACACCGACCGCGTACTGTTGCCAAGGGCGAGCCATCCATGTAGCATAAAAAGCATGAAAGATCGCAGCCGGAGGAATGTATTCCTGTGCATCTGTTGTCTCTGTTGTACGAGTTTGTCTTCTGGCGCGGGGAGGCCGAGCTTCTAAAGATTTAATCCAGCCTCAAAGTTTTTCGAGCCCACCGCCAGGAACGACATGGCGGGTGGGTTTTTTATTTGCTAAAGCGATGCGATCAAACGAGTTTCCAAGCCAAGTATTTAAAGTAAACGAGGAGAATGCCAATGTCAGAGTATAAGCACCCCGAAGTTCTGGTTTCTACGGAGTGGGCCGCGAAGAATCTCAACGCACCAAACACGCGTTTCGTGGAAATCGACGTGGACACTACGGCTTACGATCAGGGCCACATCCCCGGCGCCGTTGGCTGGAACTGGCAAACCCAGCTTCAGGATGGCATCCGTCGCGACTTGATTGAGAAAACCGCGCTCGAAAAGCTGCTCGGAGCGTCCGGCATTTCGAACGACACCGCCGTCATTCTCTACGGCGACAACAACAACTGGTTTGCGGCCTACTCTTTCTGGCAATTGAAGCTTTACGGCCACAAGGAGGTGCGCCTCATCAACGGCGGCCGGAAGAAATGGCTCGAGGAGAAGCGTCCGCTCACCAAGGATGGTCCCAACGTGAGCCCGACCACGTACCGTGTCACGGCCACCGACGCGAGCATCCGTGCCTTCAAAGAAGATGTTTCCGCGATCCTCGACGGCAAGAAGCGCGGCCAGCTTGTGGATGTTCGTTCCGTCGACGAATTCACCGGCAAAATCATTGCGCCTCCGGGCATGACGGAAACGGCTCAGCGCGCCGGCCACATTCCGCAGGCTGCCAATATCCCTTGGGCGCAAGCTGCCAACGAAGACGGCACTTTCAAATCCTTCGACGAGTTGAAGAGGCTCTACGACGACAAGGGCATCAACGGCTCTAACGAAGTCATCGCCTACTGCCGCATCGGTGAACGCAGCTCACACACCTGGTTCGTGCTCAAGTATCTGCTGGGCTTCGAAAAGGTGCGCAATTACGACGGCTCTTGGACCGAGTGGGGAAATCTCGTCGGCGCGCCCATTGTGAACGAGACTCGCGCCGCGCAATCCGGCGTTGCCGTAACCGCTCGTTGACGCGGCAGCCCGGCGAATCGAGTCGCAGAATTGGTGAGAGGCAAACTGGACGGCGGGGGTTAACTCTCCCTGCCTTCGCCGCTCCTGTTAGAAACGGTTCTTCTTTTTGAAGTTTTGAACCGACTACTTACAACTTTCTTGTGGCGCAGTAGCCAAGTGGCAATGGCAAAGGTCCGGCAAAATCTGCCGAAAAAGCGGGCCTCGAATAGCGTCAATAGTTTACAAAGGCGAAATGAGGGGTAAATAGGGGCTGCGAAGGCATTTTGGGAGGCATTTTGGGTACAGGTTTGGGTATAGCCTTAACTAAAAAAATCCGGCTTTACCAAACCCGGGCGAAACCTTTGTCGACCGTGCTGCTTGCCAGAGGTGGCGATGCCGAAGTGGTCGAGGCGTCGGCCTGCAAAGCCGATCTTAGTGGGTTCGAATCCCACCGCTTCCTCCATCTTTTTGTCAGCTTGTAGCATCGTCGTTCTCACCTTTGCAGGTCGATTTAGTTTAGCCCCCTTATCGTTTCGACACACCCTATATAGACAAAGAGTCAGACGGTGTGATTGAATGGCTTCTACGAAAATTAGGAATAAGCCCATGCTCTCCCCGTTCCACGTATCCAAGGTGTACAACGACGGCAGCCTCCACTGGCTGGAAGGGGCAGTGAATATGGAACGTGCGACCGCGCGTGTGAGAGTGCTCGCGGCATCCTCGCCCGGCGAATACGTCATCACCAACTTGACCGGCAAGAAGATTTCAGTCGAATTCCCGGCCAAGCAGATAATGTTTCAGATTGGCTACGACGAAAAAGACCTGAACGCGAGGGCCGAACTGTTTCGGCGCTGTGGCCACAAAGTCATATCGGTCGCTGACAACGAAGCTGCAAAGCGTGTTCTTCCCTCGATTCACAGTGTCGATGTATTCGTCGTTGGCCACACGGCACCCGAACAAACGAGAGAAGAAATGGTCAAGTGGCTGAAAGCGAATTTTCCAAAGGTCAAAATTGTTGCTCTGATTCCGTCCGGCAATCGTCAGGTGCCGCGTGCCGATTACAATATCGTTGTGAATGATTGGGACAAGTGGCCGTCACTTCTCGCAGCCGCCGCGAGTTGAGCCACCGCCCGACCAACAAAAGACCGCGTATTTCGGCCCACTATAATAATTCTTCCGAATTAGCGTCTGTGTGCTCTATCCAGTTGAGCTACGGCCCCACTACTGCTAATCGCCCGCAGTGTTGCCGCTTTCAGTGAGTTATGTCAAGAAGCCCGTATACTGTGAATGGTTTAGATTTCCATAGGGCATGAAGTGAATGGTTGTGGATTTCCACGGATACTAATGCGTATGCGGCAAGTTGCAAGCAAGCGGTTCGGTTCTCTCCAAAAACGAGAAGCCGAATTTATCGAGCCAATGGAGTGCGCACCTGTCACGAAGCTGCCTAACGGACCGGAATGGATTTACGAAATTAGACTCGATGGCTACCGCGCCGTAGCGGTCAAATCTGATCGCGGCGTGAACCTATATTCCCGGCGACACAAATCCTTCAATCATCAATACCCCCACCTCGTCGAAGCTCTTGGCGAGCTACCGGAAGGCACGGTTGTTGTCTCGCGCTGTACATTCAAACCCAAGTGCATGCATCGGACGATAGACTCCCATGCCTTAAAAATCCCCGCCCCGAAGGGGCGGAATTTTCACTAACGGAAACGTCACCTCTCCATTTCAGGCTGAGCCAGCACAGGACTAGTCTCCTCAGATTTCCGAAGAGTTGCAGAAGTAGCATTTGGGGTAGACAAATCCTAGGTTCTTGATTGTCTTACTATTGAGACCGCAACTTGCACCGAACTGACGGAAATACCGCCGAGATCGAGTCTCTTTATCGCCGGCACGGGCCGGCGCTCCTACTCTTCGCCCTGGCGATTACGGGCGAACGGGGCCGCGCTCAAGATGCGGTGCACCAGGTGTTCCTAAGCTTGATCGAGAAAGGGAGTCTAAGCCGGGCGGTGGACAAGAAAGCATATCTATTCGCGTGCGTACGCAACGCCGCTCTCAATGAAGACAAGCTTCGTGACCGAACAACGCCACTTGACCCGGACGCGGCGTGGTTTAGTCCCCCAGACAGAGACTACGCGGCCGAACAGAATCTCAGACGTGCCCTGGACGCCCTTCCCGATGACCAGCGACAAGTCATCGTTCTCCACATATGGGGCGAACTCACTTTCTCCCAGATAAGTGACCTGTTGGGTCTTAGCTCGAACACGGTAGCGTCGCGATACCGTTATGCCCTTGCCAAGCTGCGCGACTCAATGTTCGCGAAGGAGAATTCCTATGTCAACTCCTGATGATGAGCGATTCGAAGTCTATTTGAAGCAGTTCCGCCCGCTTGCTCCCGAGCCTCTACGGACCGTGTGGCCTGGCCATCGGGCTCGGCGCACGTTCGGGCTGTGGACGTCGATTGCAGCAGCTGCGGCCATCCTTGTGATGGGTGTGCTTACGTTACACATTCGCTCTAACCGAGCCAGGGTAACCGAAAGTGTTAGAAATGTCGGAAACTCCGAACACTTTGTGGACGACCGACCGCTAACGATCTGGAGTGCAAATGCTTTGCTGGCGAAAGCGCCGTCCTTTAAAGCGATGGTCGACGACATGGCCTTTCGTTCCCAAACCATTCCAGTCCCGAAGGGCAAACGTAGTGCGATTGCCATACTAGGCCAGGAGAAGATCAAGCTATGAAACACATCCGTGCAGTTCCACTGATAATCCTCGCTGTACTACTATCGGGTGTTTCTGCATCCGCTCAGAAACACGTGCCTCTTTCGGACAATGCGGCTTTACGCTACTGGTCCGCATTCTCGCAAGTGCAAGACGTCGCTATAACGGACCAGCAAGCAAGAGAACTGAACGCCATCCTCGATGGCACGGCTCCCTACGATGACTTGAAGTACAAAGACTTGCTTGAGAAAAATACGTTGGCCCTTGAAATCATGGCCCGTGGGACCTCTCTTTCGAACTGTGACTGGGGCTTGGATTACGGACTTGGGGAAGAAGTACCCGTAGACTATGCGAGAAAGGCATTGGTGCTTGGGCGGCTCAACGTTCTCTATGCGTTTCACTTGTTTATTGCGGGCAACAAAGATGGGGGAGTTCGCGCTCTCACAGCTGGACTGAGGTTTTCGCATGATATCGCGAATGGTGGATCCCTTTTTGCAACGCTGATCGCAAAAGATCTTCTGGTCAGTCACCTTAGAGCCATAGGGGACATACTCCACCTGGAGCAGCTTTCTTCCGCCCAGAGAGCGCAGTTGTGGGAAATGGTTACGCGATTAGGGGAAGGACTGGATTGGCGAACGGCAGCAAAGCGGGATTTGGAAGCCCTTCGCGGGCATTACGCAGAAGACTCACAGACGTCAGCGGCTTTAACGCGGATTATTTCATCGTATGTTGCTGTTCTCGATGATCCGTCTAAGCTGCCGATGCTAAATGTAGCGATTGACAGCGCGCCACAGCAACTTGCGAACGTCATCCCCAATGCAAAACGGGTTCTGGAGCAAAAGCAGGACTTTATCAATAGGCTTCTGCAAACGCGGTCATTACTGCAGTGATTGTGGGAAGAATGGCCGACCCCCGGAACTAGCAGTGGGAGTCCCGATTATCGGGC
>Ga0209804_1000257_pt1 | contig 45707 bp, 43 predicted proteins | sample GraSoiAngelo_139_FD_185896 | JGI IMG/M metagenome (GOLD analysis project Ga0209804, IMG submission 185896) | Grasslands soil microbial communities from the Angelo Coastal Reserve, California, USA - 14_0929_12_20cm (SPAdes) (version 2) | ecosystem: Environmental > Terrestrial > Soil > Grasslands ... | reverse complement strand
TCCACTCCGTCGAACCCCCGTTTCCGATAGGGAAACAGGAAAAACCTTGTCTACCTGTTTCACGTAGGAACGACGTTGCGGGAATCAGGCAGAAGGCGCTCTTGTACGAGCTTCGAAGCGGCGATCCCGTATGGTCAAAAATCTCAAACGGATTGAAAAGGCTTGTTTTCCGGTCTCGCGATTTCCTCGCATTTCAGCGGAGACATCGGATCACCGACCGTGCTTTCAGCCATAACTTGTTCCAGCAACCGAGTGATATGCGGATCACGATCTTCGATTGGCTTCCGTCCCCCTCCTGGCTTTCGTACTCTTCCTCCTTCCACGGCGAGCTTTCGCTTGGCACCAAGCTCGCGGATTCCCTTCAGAATGGTTGGCTTCGAAAGGCCGCTCGCTTCTACCATTCGCTCGATGCCGCCTCGCCCGCGCCGTAGCGCCTCGCGCCCTACCAACCAGCGTCGCTGCGCTTCGTTAAGGGTGCTCAGGACTTTCCGGAACAAGGCGGTCAATCGGCGCGGATGATTCATCGTCCGCGCCACGCATATAGGGCGGCACGGAATTCCGGGCGCAGCCAAAGCATTAACTTAAGCGCCGTACAAGCACAGATCATCCGTTCCGTACGTGTGGGTTTCGCGGCACGCCGGATTTTCGCACGTCAAGGTCTTTCGCCACGGTCTAATTCGAGAAGCAGCAACCTTCGCTTTTGTAGACAAGTGCATGTACAGATTTGCTGCCATCTGTACCCCTCGAATTCCCCTAACATAGTCATCATCGATTTCTATTTCCTTGCCGCAACTCTTGCAATGCACTCCTAGTTTTCCCGCCATCACCACACTATATATCGTTGCACTGCTCCACGGTACGCGCCCGCGCTTTTTGCGAACGATAAGCTCGCGTTGCGGATGCAACCTGTACGATGAGATACTCAACTGTCGTATGACACTCGACGACAAAACTCCAGCCGGCCGTGAAATCAATAACATACCTGCTGCCCTCCCATCGCCCTTCTGTTATAAATCCAGACCATGTTTCGCTTCGTCGCGCTCTGCTTGGGAATGCTGGTCCGCTTCTTTCGTGAGCGGCGAACTCTCCTTCTTGAGAATCTCGCTTTGCGTCAACAACTCGTCGCGCTGAAGCGTCGACATCCTCGGCCTAGTCTCGGCCTCTTCGATAAGCTCTTCTGGGTAATCGCTCGGTCGGTTTGGTCGGCTTGGAAACATTCTCTCATCCTGGTCACGCCGGAAACCGTCGTCCGTTGGCACCGGACTGGTTTTCGAATCTACTGGCGGCTGATCTCCAGAGTCCGGAGGCCGGTCGGAAGAAGACCGACACCGAAGGAGGTTCGGAAATTGATCTTTCGGATGGTCGTTGAGAACCCAACCTGGGGAGCGCCGCGGATCCATGGGGAACTCCGCATGCTCGGTTTTGACCTTTCCGAGAGAACTATCTCCCGTTGGATGAAGCGAGCACCGAGAGAGCCTGGCCGGGCCAGGCGCTGGCTGGCGTTCCTTCGAAACCATCGGGAAGCGATTGCGGCCATGGATTTCTTCACCGCGCCAACGATTACGTTCGGCATGCTCTACTGCTTCTTCGTCATCAGTCATGATCGTCGGCGCATCCTGCACGTTAACGTCACGAAGCATCCGACGAGCGGTTGGATCATCCAGCAGTTGCGCGAGGCGTTTCCTTTTGAAGCCCCTCAGAAATATTTGATCTTTGATCGCGATCAGAAGTTCGGGTTCGAGGTCATCGCGGCGGTGAAAGCCACAAGGATCATTCCCAAGCAAACGTCATTCCGAAGTCCCTGGCAGAATGGCGTCGCGGAGCGGTGGGTGGGAAGCTGTAGACGAGACCTCCTGGACCACATCGTTGCGCTCAATGAACGCCATCTGAAGCGCTTGCTCTCCGAGTACGTTCGTTACCATCATGAGGACCGCACGCATCTCGGACTTGGGAAGGGGACACCCGAGGGCAGAATTCGTTCCCAAGCTTCGGGTCGAGTCCTTTCACAGGAGCGACTCGGAGGGCTACTCCACCAAGAACCGCCCCGTCTTGGGCCAACCCGCGTGCGCGTGGAGCGCACACGGCTCGTCTCACCAGTCGACTGCTTCGCCTGCTCGATGATTATGGCGCCAGCGGACTCACCGCGGCTCTGCGCGAGGCCCTCGAACAGCGCCCTCCGCGCGTCTCTTCGGTGGCCTTTATCCTGGTCCGCCGCCACCCACCTGCTGCCAGCTGAAAAAAACAAAAAAGCAGCGCCTAAACCCGGGCATATTCCCCCCTCTCCTCGATAACCCAGGAGTGTCCGGTCATTTCTCCGGTGGCAACGCTCAAAATCACCTGATTTTTCGGGGCTTTTTTCGTTGCCAAAAAGTGGCCACACCCTGTCGAAGTTCCACCCACCCCTCGATCAACTCAGGTCTAATCATCGTTGGCCCGTGATTTTCGCCACTCATGCCGAGCGAATACCCGTTTGCAAGGTAATCCGGGATGTCTCGCTCATCGGCAAGCGGAATATACGGACCTCTTCTTATGGGGCTTACGTGATAGCGGCCATCTTCTTGGTATCGATGTGGGAGCAGACGAACGGATTTCCCACCACGGTGTATTATTGCGAACATCATTGTATCGCCTCCGACTTCACAGGTGGGAAACATCACAGAGCGGTTAGATCGGCGAGCAACCGGGCTGAGCTCCCGCCTTTAGGACCCTGAAACTGCGAGTTGAATCCTAGGCCGAAAAGACGTCCATTGCAATGGAGGGTAGAATATTTCAGTTAAACAGTGAGTAACATCGTCCAACAATCTTCGCGATGTTTTCGTGACGACGCCGTCTTGATCGGAGGCACTTGGAAGCCTGCCGGGAATATTCAAGAACCACTGAGGTTTTTCACCGTATCTGTTGCCAAGCCCACCGGATTGCGCCTGCGTCGCTCTTGTGAGCCATAAGCATGCAAGCCGCCCAACAAACCAATGATAGGATAAAGATCGACTAGGAGGAACAATGGCCAACCTTAAGATCGCATGGATCGCAGGCTGGACTTGCGGCGATCAGTCTGGCTCAGTCAAGTGGCTCTGAGTCTGTCTGGCCGTGATCCTCGATGCGTTCTCCCGCCGAGTGGTGGGCGGGGCCTTGGACCGCACCCTGGCCGTGCGCTTGACGGTTTCGGCGCTGCAGCAGGCCATCGAAAGACCAAGCCCGGGATCAGGCTTGGTGCACCACTCGGATCGCTCGGCTCCGTCCCCCAACACCACTTTTTTCTCCGCTCGCGCCCAACCCCGCCGCCAGGCTTCGGCATAGAGACGGCGACCGAATTCCTCACAATTCTCGATGGCACCCACATAGCTGGTCGAAGCTTTGCCCCGTAGGGGATAGCCTTCCTCATCCACGGTGGTCTGCGTGAATACGCAACCCAACTTGGCCTCGCGCGTGTGGGCCAGTTGGCCGTCTGTTTTGGCGGCGGTGGGCCGAGAGTGAAGGCCGTGCAACATCCGTCGAACGCCGGGCTAGAGTTCCGTGTGGTGATGCCCGCAGTGCGATGGGGGCCGGACGAACGAGGAAGGCCTCGTGAGCAAGATTCCCTAACACCACCCGCTGCGGCGTCTTTGCCACCTCTCAACGCACACGTTGAGTTGCAACCCAACAAGCAAGTCTCCCGTCCTCTAAACGCTGACAGTAGGCCACCCGCGCTGGTAACTTCAGGTTTTCCTCCGCTACATTCAAAAGGAGTGGCTTTCCCGGATTGCATATTGAATCGGTAATGACGCGTGTGCCCAGGGGGCTCACGTTTTCAGTAGTGGCCCCATGTTTTTCCATCGGCGATTCGTCCAAGTACAGAAGCAACTTCTGCTTTGGCAATCCTACGTCGTATCGGCCAGTCGGAACCTGCATCCTTCGCACTCTCTCGTGTCGGTCTTTCTGCGACGACCGGGGCTGGCCCTGGGCCGGGTGGAGTTCACAAGAAGGTAATGATCCGTCAATTTGTCAGCCATCGCGCACCAACCAAACCGCACACTATCAGTTCCGGCAATTGATAAGGGGAGTTGTGCAGCACTTGAATTCTTCTTAAAGGGGATTAGGTGTTCATTTGTAATTGATTTAGGTATGATGCGTTTCCATGAGCAAACCATCGGACTTAATTCAGGGAACCCTCGATCTGCTGATTCTCAAGACCATCGCACTTGGGCCGATGCACGGGTGGGCCATCGCGAAGCGGATTCAGCTGGTGAGCAAAGAAGTGCTGCAGGTGACGCAGGGAGCTCTGTATCCGGCGCTGCACCGGCTCGAACAGCAGGGTTGGGTGCGCGGCGAATGGCGCGAAAGCGAAAGCGGGCGAGAAGCGAAGTTTTACAGCCTCACGAAGGCCGGACGAGTGCAGCTCGATAAGGAACTGGAGCAATGGCAGCGACTATCGAGCGCCGTCGTGCTGGTGATCAACGCGGCGCAGGAGGCGTGAGATGGAGACCGGGCGCTGGTGGGACGTGCTTCGAATGAGGTTTCGCTCGCTGGCGAAGCGGCAGCGGTTGGAGAGGGAGCTCGACAAAGAGCTGCGCTATCACATTGAACGGCAGACGGAAGAAAACATCGCGGCTGGAATGAACGCGCGTGAAGCACGGGAAGCCGCCGCGCGCATATTAGGGGGAGTAAGCCAAATCGAGGAGGAGTGTCGAGATATGCGCCAAACACAATATATCGACAACTTTCTGCAAGACTTACGGTACGCGGTGCGCATGCTCGGTAGGGGCCCAGCATTTGCAATGGTGATTGTTCTGACGCTGGCGTTGAGCATTGGTGCCAACAGCGCAATTTTCAGCGTGATCGACGGGGTTCTGCTGAAGCCCCTGCCGTATCCGCAAGCGGAGCGCATTGCGCGGGTTTTCTACAGGAGCAAGGCTTATCCCAAGTTCCCTGTGAATCCGTGGGATTTTCTGGATTTTCGAGCGCGAAACCGCTCATTCGAGAATTTTGCGATGTACACACATGCCGATGTACAACTTTCCGGCACGGGTAGCGATCCCGTGAAGCTCTCGGCGTTTCGGATTAGCTCCGGCTATTTCCGCGTGCTTGGTGTGCAGCCGGCGCGCGGACGCGAATTTGATTTTTCGGAAGAGCGGCCGGGAAACGGAAACGTAGTGATCCTAAGTGACCGGGTCTGGCGGAATCAGTTTGGCGCAGCGGCGGACATTCTGGGCCGCAAGGTACTACTCGATTCGCAACCGTATACGGTGGCGGGCGTAATGCCTCCTGGAGTGGATCATCCAGGAAATTCGTACAACTCTGTGGCATATGGCGACACGGTGGATGCATGGACGCCGTTTACCTTTGACGGGAACCCGAACAATCGTGGAGCGCATTATGTTGAGGGAATTGGGCGATTGAGGCCTGGTGTGACAGCGGAACAAGCCGCGGCGGACTTTAACGGGATCATGACCGAGTTGGCTTCGCAGCATGAGGGCGACAAGGGTTGGACCATTTATATGGTTCCGCTGTTTCAGGAGATCGTCGGCCCGGTCCACAAAATGTTACTCGTGCTGTTGGGAGCGGTTGGACTGGTATTGCTGATTGCGTGTGTGAACGCGGCGAATCTGCTTTTGGCGCGAGCGGCCGCGCGGCAAAAAGAAATCGCCGTGCGTGCGGCGCTGGGAGCCGGGCGCGGGCGACTGGTGCGGCAAATGTTGGCTGAGTGCCTGCTAATTTCGGTTCTTGGCGGAGCTTTGGGTGCGCTGCTTGCGATAGGTGGCCTGCGCGTGTTGGTGTACTTTTTGCCTCCGGGTTTTCCAAGAACGGACGCAATTCATGTTAACGGGTTTGTGTTCGCATTCACGGCGTTGGTGGCGGTTGCGACAGGATTATTTTTTGGATTGGTCCCTGCGGTGCAGGCTTCGCAGACCGATCCGCAGCAGGGTTTGCGCGATGGCGGAAGAGGTTCGAGCGAAAGCGGGCGGCAGACGAAGTTGCGCGCGGCCCTGGTGGTAGGAGAAGTGGGATTGGCCTGTTTGCTGCTTGTGGGAGCAGGAGTTTTGTTACGAAGTTTCGTGAATTTGTTGAAAACAGACCCCGGTTTTCAGCCGGAGCACGTGTTGACGGCGGAAATTGCGTTGCCGGATGCGACCTATAAGGATAAGACGGCAGTCGCGGATTTTTACACGCGAATGCTTACAAATTTGAGCGCGCTGCCTGGAACGCGGTCGGTAGGCGCAGGAACAGACCTGCCGTGGACCGGATACGACGAGAACCTGGGCGGATTCACGATTGAAGGAAAGACTCCCCCGCCGAACGATGAATTTCATGCTCGGTATCACACGGCTTCACCAGATTATTTTCGAGCCGTGGGAATTCCACTGGTGTGGGGAAGGTTTTTTGACGAGCGAGATAAGAAGGATTCGCAAAGGACGATGATAATCAATGACGTGATGGCGCGACGTTACTGGCCCGGAGAGGATGTCATTGGAAAGCGGATCACGTTCGATGACAAGCCCAAGGAGTCAGACTGGTTCACGGTGGTTGGTGTAGTTGGCGACGTGAAGGACAAACCCGAGAGCGCCGGCGCTGAGCCGGCATTCTGGTGGCCGCTAATGCAGCAGCCATTTGCTTTTAGAAGCATGACGATTGCGTTGCGGGCTAACACCGATCCGACATTGCTCGCGGAGAGTGTTCGAAATGTCGTGCGGGAGCTTGATCCGAGTTTGGCCGTGGCGCATGTAAGGTTGATGGACAAAATTGCGGATGAAAACTTCTCAACGCCGCGGTTTGCTTTGTTCTTAGTGGGATTGTTTGCAGGGCTGGCATTGGTGCTGGCAGCGATTGGGATTTATGGAGTGATTTCGTATTCCGTGAGCCAGCGGATGCACGAGTTTGGGATGCGAGTGGCTCTGGGTGCAAGCTCGTGGAATTTGCTGAGCATGGTGATGCGGCAAGGAGTTTTGCTGGCGGCGATTGGCGTGGTGATCGGGATTGGGTGTGCGCTGATGTTTGGGGGCGTGCTCGACAGCTTGTTGTATGGAGTGAGCACTAGGGATCCGCTTACTCTTGTCGGTGTGGGGGCCATGGCAATTGCCACGGCTACGCTGGCCTGCCTTCCTTCCGCGCGCCGTGCAACCGGCGCTAATCCGATGACATCCTTGCGAGCAGACTGAGTGCGCTCGATAGGAATCCCGGCGCCGCGTCAGAACTTCATGAGTATCCGCGATCAGTCCTTGTGTTTACCGATTCCGCATCCTGACTTCTCAGATTGCGAGCGTATGACGAGCTAACCGGAAATTGAGCAGCAGCGTCGCGTCGCTCTTTAGCTCCATCCAGCTCTGGCCCGATACAGGTGCGGCTCTTCTATAATAGCTTCAACTGCTTTTGAACACGCACGCGGGGACTCTAAGATGCCGCCGCATCGCCGGCGAGGGCTCGAACCGCCTTGGGCTGAGGACGCAGCAGCAAATAGAATGCGACGACGTGCGTGATCATCAGCACGGGCACGTAGATAACCGGGATAGCGTAGGTGGCGCCCAACTGTCCCGCCAGCTCTTTTTACCTAACCACAAACCATTATGGGTCAAGCGATAAGTACTTTGCTCGGTGACGGCGCGACAGCCTTGGTTCGTAGCAGTAGTCGGAACGCCAAGGCATGGGTTATGAGCAGAATAGGCACGTAGGCCGCCAGGATGAAATAACCAGCGCCTAACAAGCCTGGGGTATCCGGGAGTGATATGCGGTTTCCCACGTAAAAGGCGAAGAGCAGGTCGGCAGTTCCGAAAGTATTGAAAACCCAGGTCAGCACGGTCCCCGTGCGGGTCCCCAGGGTAGCCAGGGCGAGCAAAGCTAGAATGGCGCTTATGAAATCGCCGTAAGCTACTGGCTGAGCAAATGTGGCAGGTAACTCTGGAGAGACAACACCCGGCACGACAAATGCCAATCCGAGGAACCTGAACCCATGCAGCAGCAGGACGGGCTTCAGATTCTCGGGGCTGGGACGTTCCCTTAGCGCTGGCCAAATATAGTGCCACGCTATTGCTCCCCAAACAACCAAACCGAACGCTGCACTGATTCCGAACAAAACTGGAGATGGCATGATCGATCCTTTCCGGTGCAATTCGTGCTACCACTTTTTGAATTGTGTTGAGCTCGTGAAATTTATTGGTTCCTTCCTGAATGCGAGGAAGTGTCTGGTCGTGCGCAGTCTCGCGCCAAGGTCCGCTGAACAGGGGGACGCTCCATCGCCGAGTTCACTTATTGGCCGGGCTATCTCGCAGTAGTATCCCGAGCGGCAGGAGTGGCCCGACCGGAATGAACTGCTCGTCCACGAGGTTTTCCTTCGAGAGAGGTAGGTTTTCGATGAGGGCCCGAGCCTCCGCCACGTTCTTGCAGTTCAGTATGAAGATGACGCCCCGGCCGTCGCCGCGCGTGAACCACTGCTGAATCTTGCCGTCGAGATACAGGGGAACGGTCGCACGAATTTCGGCGGGCATGATTTTCATGATTTGCTCGACAGTAGCCCCCGGTTTTGGCGTAAGGATCGTCAGCACGCCAGTGATCTTGGGCTGCGGCGGTGTGGACTGGCCTTGCGCCAGGGGCGCCAGGACCGTCGCGAACGCCAGCAGCGGGAAGGACATTGTAATGTTCATTGTTCAGCTCCTTTTGATTCCTCACGGAATTGCGATTTTTCGTGGTACCATCGGGTACCACGCGCTAGTTTAGACGCTCGCGAGGAGAAAAGGTTACGCCCGAGAATAAAGATAATGGTACTCTACGGTACCAGCGTCCACAGGGAGAGAGTAATGGCTAGGGCATCGATGTCAAAACGCCGCCAGAAAGACGGGGACGAAAGCGCGGTGCGCCAGCGCATCCTTGAGGCGGCCTTTGCGGCGTTCAGGAAGAGCGGCTACGCAACGACCAGCATGCTTGAGATTGCGACGCGCGCGCGCGTTTCGAAGCGAGAGCTTTACGGGCTAGTTGGCAACAAACAGGAAATGCTGATCGCCTGCATCAGCGAGCGCGCCAGGCGACTGGAAGTGCCCGCTGACCTGCCCGTGCTGCGCGATCGCGAGACCCTAGAGCAGGTGCTGGCTTCTTTCGGGGCGAAGCTCGTCCGCGAGGTAAGCGATCCCACGGTCATTGCGGTATTCCGACTGGCGATCGGCGAGGCGGTCCAGGCCCCCGAAGTGGCGCGTGCGCTCGACTCTATAGGACGCGAGGCAAGCCGCGCCGCCTTGCGTAAAATCATGGCCCAGGCCCAGAGGTCCGGACTGCTCACAGGCCGTCCTGCCGAACTTGCCGAGCAGTTCACCGGGCTGCTCTGGGGCCATTTGGTGGTCAGCTTGCTGCTCGGCGTCGCCGAGCGACCGAACCCCCGCGAAATCGCGCGACGTGCCCGCGATGCCGCAGCCGCCTTCCTGCAACTTCATCCGCTACCGAATGACGCGCCAGCCTGTTGACAATTCCCCTGTCCCTATCGAAAATGCCGTCCGACGCGAACGCCTTTGAAATCAGCGACATTCAAGGAACACGATCGGAATGTAACAATGTTACATTCTGCTGAAAGCCGCGGAATGGAGTTTTCGGTATTTCAGCAACCTGCGGTTTATGCCACAAACGCCCGGACCGCGATCCAGCAGAGACCTACCGGCATGTTCACCGTGGCCGTGATTGATGCAGGCATTGACCCGAACAACCCAATCCTCGCTCCGGTGCTTGTCTCGGGTTACGATTTCACCCGCAACGTCGAGGGCTACGCCTCCGACCTGGCGGATATCGATCAATCCACGGCTGCCATCCTGGATCAACCTCCGCCTTCATCGGGGCAGTCTTACCAAGTCGTTGTGCTCCACGAGTTCACGGCAGCCATGCTCGAGCAATCCACGGCTGCCATTCTCGATGGCGATCACCTGCCACACTATTTCGGGCACGGCACCATGGTGGCCGGCCTGATTCACCTGGTTGCGCCCACTGCTAGGATCCTGTCTCTTAAAGCGTTCAATGCTGACGGGACAGCGAATCAATCCGACATAATTCGCGCCATCTACTATGCCGTGGATCATGGCGCCAGGGTAATTAACATGAGCTTTGAATCGACGCAAATTTCTGACGCGTTGCTGAAAGCAATTAATTATGCAGATCGAAATGGTGTCATCTGCGTTGCCTCAGCCGGGAATGAGGGTCTAGACAGGCTTGTATACCGGGCGGCGTACGGCAACGTTATCAGCGTCGGTTCTGTGGACCAACAGAGCCAGCAGTCCTCGTTTACCAACTTTGGCCCGGACTTGGTCCGAGTCGCAGCTCCCGGTGAAGCTTTGATTACCACGTATCCAGGCAACCATTACGCTGCTGCGTGGGGTACGTCGTTCAGCTCGGCGATCGTGGCAGGCATCGTGGCTGACCTTTTGTCGGCGGTGGACCAGCACCTAGCTCCAGCGCTGCGAGTCGGAGACTTCCAACGCGCACTTTCCCACGCCAGGAGTTGCGGGAATGCCGGTTCGCTTGGCGCGGGGTGCCTCGACTTCAACCAGGCCGTGCAATTCATCAAGGGCACGAACCTGCCCCACTGAACGACACTTCTCCTCGTGCCCTAGCTATAGCTAGCAGCTAGGCTAGTTCGACCGCAAGGAAAACCGCGGCCCCCGAAAAACAGTCGCGCGGCTTAATTCATTCTCAAACTGAAAAATCCGATGAGGATGGACACCCTGAGCAAGCTTAGCAAGTCGATGGCTGGGGACATCTGGGGGACAAGAAAGACGTGTTTGGGGATGGTCCGGAAGCTGTTAACTGACGTCAGAGAAACGAGTTAGTGAATTTGGCGGGTTCGGCAGCTCATCGACCCGACACCCGCTATCACACGATTAGGTAGCCCTTTTTCCCGGGCCGCGGACGTTGCCCGAAATATGCAGAACAGTTCCGCATTTGCGAAAGTTTGTTCCCTACCCCAGTTTCCACTGTGTCTGAGAGCCCCGAATACATGCCGTGCTGAACGTCGCGGGTCTATCCGTATGCTCGCACCCAAAGCTTTACGTTTCCTGCATTTGACCGAACTTTTCGCCCATGAGAGTATTGCCAAATGTCCGCTACGGATTGAAGCAAAAAGCTGACGAGTGCGTCAAGAAGTAGGGTAGGATTCAACACGTAAGACAATGTTTTCAGCAACGGGGCATACGTATCGTTGTGTTCTCTGGGCCCTGCGCGGTGTGCTCGAACGGCAAATTGGGCGGGTGAGAAATGCAAGCAACCAGAATGCGTTACGGCGGCAGCTACTTCTATGGAGAACATTCTTTTTTTGAAAAATCAATTTGCCCAGGGTTTTCCGAGGGGGGCAAAACGAAATCGTATCTCGCGCTCTCGCGAGGTACTGGAGGCTTAATGCGCCGTGTCCTATTAAACGCGGCTCTGCTGGCGTGCGTCACGCCGGCAATGGCGCAAAATTCAAACAGCAGCGGAACCGCTGCGAACCGAGCGACCGCGAAGACGAATCGACAGGTGGTTGGCAGCCCCACACAGGCCGTCAAGCAAGCCCCGACTGCTGTGGAACTACCCGCCGAAACGCCAGTCGTGACTATAAAGGGAGTGTGCGATCCGGGAAAGGAATCGGACAGCCAAGATTGCAAGACCGTGATTACGCGCGGGCAGATGGACCAAATCGTAGAACGAATGGCGCCAGGCACTCCTCCAGCGTCTCAGCCGCAGTTTGCGATCAAGTACGTGCGAATGCTCGCCGCAGCGAAATTGGCCGAGGACCGCAAGCTGGAAGACAACCCAGTCGTCGCGGCGGAGTTGCAGAAAAAAGTGGGACCCGGCCGCGCTGACGTGCTGGCGAAGGCGTTTTACCAGCAGATGGAAGAAGCCGCTGCAAATGCGACCGACAGCGAGCTCAGACAATACTACGCCGAGCATCCGTCCGAATTTGAGGAGGGCGAAGTGTTGCGATTGTCTCTGCCAACATCAGAGTACTCTAGGAATGGCATGCGATGGGACCGCGCATTGCTGAAAACCGAGGCTGACGGTCTGCGCAGCCGAGCGGTTGCCGGCTACGATTTCGACCAGCTGCAGGTGCAGGCCTACACCGATCTGGGGATCCCACAACCACCCCCACCGACGAGGTTAACCATGGCGCGCCGCAACAGCATACCAGAGGTTCAAGCGCAGGTGTTTGACTTGCAGGCGGGGGAAGTTACGCCGGTGATCGAATCCTACACGAAGCTGGTATTTCTGAAGTTGGTCTCGAAACACACCGCCACGTTCGAGTCTGTGTTGCCGGACATCAAGGCTGCAGTTAAGCAGAAACGGCTTGAGCAGGAACTCGAAAAGGCCTCGAAAAGCGTGACGGCGGATTTTAATCTGCAGTATTTGGGCATGCACGCTCAACCGGCACTATTTACGCTTCACCCAGACATGCAATCCCTCGCGAATGCGGCCACGCCAGACCAGCGGAGGCGGGTATCTCGTCGACCGATGGCCAGAAATACCGCCCCTGCCACCGTTCCGCCGCAGACGCGAGCGCACCCGTAACAGAGGTGCGCTGCAATCACGGCTGTAGCTCTTCAGCACGCCCGCTGTCCTCGAAGTGTACAGGGGAGCGCCAGTTCTGTTTCATTTCACGCAAATCCATCCCGCTGGGTAAACAAAAATAAGGATGGCTTCGGCAGGCAACAGAAAAACAGCTTTACGACCGTGCAGCATGAAAGGTGATGCGCCGTGCTAAAAGAACGGAGCCGCCAGAAAGATTTCCGTGGGGCCAGACGAGGAATTGGGCCCTGTGCTCGAAAACGTGACGAATTGGTTCGTGAGATCGATTGCAGCATGATCGCCGCCAATGGGGGCGCCGCTGGAGTCGGCCGAGGCAAGAACCGGGCCTGTGGTCGGACAGGAAACCCCAGTCAGAAGCGGGCAAACGCCTGTGGCATACACCTGCTGGCCGGTAACTCCGGAAATCAAACTCGCTTGCGAAGTGAAGGCTACGTGGATTCCATTGAATGCCGGATTGAAGCTGTCGCCCTGGCCGGGCAGGCCATTCTGATCCACGGAGATGACGCTTCCTTTTTGCGCGCTGCACGGGATCGGCGGGACATCGAAGCACGTGTTAGCCAAAAAGATCTGTTCGCTCGAAGTGTTTGCCGGCAGAAGGTTCGGCGCTCTCGTGGCAAAGGCCGTCAAGCTTCCGAACAGGCCTACAGCCGGCGTAACGCTGTCGCCCGTGCCCAGTTTCCCGCTGGCATCCAAGGAAGCAGCCTGCGCCGTGTTCTTGCACAGCCCGCCCGCCGCAGGTGAGGCCAGGGCCAAGCAAGTGGTGTGCAAATAGATTTGCTGAAAACCGTTCCCAGGAGTATTCGCAACGATATTGTCGGCAAGCGATTGAAACGCCACGACGAGGCCGCCCAAGTCCAGCGCAGGATTTGCGGAATCCTTGTCGCCCGCGTTCCCGCTTGCGTCTACGGACAACAAAACCGTGCTGGGTTGGCAGCCAGCCACCGGGTTGAGCACGGGGAGCGCATTGCAGCCACGGTAGAGATAAACCTGCTGCACGCCCGAAGGAACGGACTGGCTGACCAGGTTCGTCGCCGCAGATTGAAAAGCCACGAACAAACCGAAGGCGCCCAGCGACGGATTGGTGCTTGGCGCGTTGCCAGGCGCGCCTGTGGGGGAGGCGGAGACAAGAATAGTTTTCGGCGTGCAGTTCTGAGACGGCGCGAGTGGAGTCAAAAAACCTTGGCAGGTATCGCGCAAGTAGATTTGCTCAACCGCTTGCGTCACGCCAGGCACTAGGTTTGTATCGTCGGATTCAAACACAATGAAACGGCCGTCAGGTGAGATTACCGGCTTGTCGCTCCCCCTGACGCCTCCAGCGCCAGGCGAGCCGTCCGGCGCAACCGAGACGAGGGTGGTTTGCGAGGTGCAGTTGGGGGCCGGGGCAAGACAATTGCGCCGCAGATAGACCTGCGAAAGTCCGGTCGTTGCATCTGGGACAACATTCGTTGCTGTCGAATCGAAGGCTACAAGAAACCCATCCGTCGCGGCCGAGGAATGCGTGCTGGGCGCGTTGCTTGGTACCGGTGGAGTTGCGTTGCTCACGGATTCCTCGATTGGGAAGCTGCCCTTATTCACGACGAAGAAATTTCCCGCGTTTGAGACGCCGCCGCTCGCGCCGGGGTTCGCGACGGTTACAGCAACTTCTTGGGCGGTGGCCAGCGCCGACACGGGCACTTGAACCTGCAGCGTCGTGAGCGCAGGCGCGCCTGGATAAAAAGTCACGGAGGTCGACGTGGGCGCAAGCGAGAGCGATCCAAAATTCACTCTGGCGCCCTGCGCCACGTTTTCCGCCTCAATCACCAGATCGACTGGCGTCGTGCCGCCCGCCGGCGCAAGCAGGGGAGAAAGCAAGAGCAATTGCGGCACCCCCGTGACGCTGCCGGATTGCGGCGTTACAGCAAAAGCCACGGCGTTGGAGACGAGCGAACCATTTGCCACAGAAACTGTAATCGTGCTTGCCGTAGCAACATCTTGCGCCGGAACGGAGACCGTCAGAACCTCGCACTTCCCCGCGCCCGCGCAATTCCCGGGGGTCACTGAGCCTGGCGTGAGCGCGGCGCTGCCGAAATTCACCTGCGAGTTGCTTTGCAACCCCCCGCCGGTGATCGTCAGCTTGAAACCCGCGCTCCCCGCCAGGGTACTCGTCGGAGAAATGGCCGAGATGCTCGGCTGGATTGGCAGGGGTGGACACGCCGTGCTCGCAGGACAGGCACACCCAGTGGTTAGTGGACAAGCGGAAAACTTAAAACCACAGCCGAAAAGCGGGAGAAGAGAGCCCAACACTATGCAGAGGAGGATCGCGCCTTTGCGCATGGTACACCACTGATTGCCAGCGAGCCGGCGGGCGTAGGCTCCTGCGCTTAGCGAGGACAAGAAACCGCCCGGCGAGCGCGCTTTTAAACTTGTGAAACCGCCGCAGACGATTTATGCCACCGCCAGGCAAGTCGATTTCGCGACGGCTTATGGGCTGAGTATACTGCGAATCTTGGTACCGACAATACTCGCGATAGTTGATGCGCAGAGACCAGCGGCGGTTGCCCCAAGCCGCTGCTTCTGTACACTGAAGGAAGCTGCCTTTCGGGCAACAGAGGATCCGCAAAATGATATGTAAGAAGTGAGGCCACCGGTGGCTCAAATCGGGCCTTAGACAGCGAATGAAAGAGATGGAGAGAATCCTGCTGACGCCGGCGACGTTGGGGTGGCGGATCGAAACACCTAACACCATCCTAGCCAAGCACAAGCGCAGTGATTTTCGAGGCTGTCATTTAGGGCCTGCGGCCCGCGAAACCTCATGAAAATCACTCAGAGGTAAGATCGGAACGGCCCGGCTCTCGAAGGAGTCTGGCCACCATCGGCGGACCTTGAAATTGTGGATAGATCTTTTTTCCCTGCAGACGACGTCCTCAGGCCGTCGACGCTAACAGCCTGCCGCTTGCTGCCTGAGCAAGCCGGCGCCGCTTCCCATCGAGCCGTTGGTTTCTGTTACAGTCTTGTGTCGAGCCTTCGGCCGTTTGCGCCGCCCCCACTGAAGTGCCGCCAGATTCGCGGAGCTCGGAGGGAGTTTCCAACTTTGCCCAACTCGCATCCGCCGGTTGTCCAGATTTCACTTGACTTCACGAATATCGCAGAGGCGCTACAAACGGCGCGCATCGCCGTCGAGGCGGGCGTGGATTGGCTTGAAGCCGGAACGCCCTTGCTTCTGGCAGAGGGTTTGCATGGCGTGCGCGCCTTGCGGCTCGCTTTCCCGCAACAGCCGATCGTCGCCGACCTCAAGACAATGGATGGCGGCTATCTTGAGGCGGAGATGATGGCCAAGGCGGGCGCCACGCATGTGGTGGTAATGGCCCGTGCGCACGAGGAGACGATCAAGGCTGTGGTCCGCGCCGGCCGGGATCACGGCATCAAAGTCATGGGCGACAACCTGGCATGTGAAGACAAGGTCTCGGCGAGCCGGATGATGGAAGAGTTAGGAGTGGATTACATCGTGCATCACACTGGTTATGATGAGCGCAACGGGTTCGCGACGGCCGGGCGGGGCCGACTCAGCCCGCTTGCGGACCTCGATGCGGTGGTGAACGCGGTCGGGATTCCGGTGCAAGCGGTCGGTGGACTCACTCTGGAAGAGGCTGTGCAAATGCCCAAGCGCGGCGCGCCGTTGGTTGTCATCGGCGCGCCGCTCGCCGTGGACGCGCATTCCTTCCGAAGCGCTGCCGGCGACTTGAAGACGGTATTGAGTGAGATTACGCGGAGGATTCGGGAATGAGGGAGATGATGACCGGCTTGGTGCACTACGCCCTCGCGCCACTTTCCGTCGAGCTGAGGGAGATGCCCGTATCGGAAATCGGCGAAGAGGAGGTGTTGTTGCGGGTGGGTGCCGTCGGAGTCTGCGGAAGCGACGTCCATCAGTATCACAACTCGCAGAGCTGGCCAGTGCGCGTGCCTGTCGTGCTTGGCCATGAGTTTTGCGGCACAGTTGCGCGAGTGGGGCAGCGGGCAAAAGGATTTCGCGAGGGAGACCGCGTCGTTTCGGAGACCGCCGCGTCAATCTGCGGCGAGTGCATCTATTGCCGCGCCGGGGAATACAATCTGTGCCCCAAACGTTCGGGGTTCGGCTCGGGAACGCATGGAGCGATGGCTAACTACGTCTGCGTGCCAGCCCGCTGCCTGCACCACATACCGGATACGCTTCCCTTTGAGCGCGCCGCGCTGACCGAGCCTTGTTGTGTCGCCTATAACGCCGTGGCCGTGAAGAGCCAGATTCGACCTGGGGACACCGTAGTTGTAATCGGCCCCGGCCCTATCGGTCTCCTTTGCGCCGGGATGGCCCGGGAGGCCGGCGCAGGAACCTTGGTTGTTGCCGGAACGTCGCGGGATGCGTCGCGGCTCGGGGTGGCACGAGCGCTTGGCGCCACCCAGACCGTGGACGTTCAGAATGTGAACATGAGGGAATACTTGAGCGGGATGGGGGACGGATTTGGCGCCGACTTGGTGATTGATGCGGCGGGCGCATCGGCGGCGCTCCAGGTGGCGCTCGAAATTGTGCGTCCGGGCGGGCAAATCACCAAAGTAGGGTGGGGGCCCCAGCCGCTGAATTTTTCCCTTGACCCCCTCGTTCAAAAGGCCGTGCGACTTCAGGGGAGCTTCAGCCACACGTTCAAGAATTGGGAAAAAGTCGTGGCCATGCTGGGCGCCGGACAGATCCATCTCGGGCCAATCATCAGTCAGGTGGCGGCGCTCGATCGCTGGAAGGATTGTTTCGAGGGTATGTACGTGGGCAAATACGTGAAAGCTGTGTTGCAGCCCAATTGATTCGTGCGGCAGGGTTAAGGCGCAGAGAGCGAGTGACGATACTTCGTCCCGTGCTAATTGCGGGCCGGCATTTATGCCCAGACTGAGCGTTTTTCCAAAATGTTATATGCACGAGCTGTGCGTCACCCGGACGATGACGCTCTTGGATTGGATCGAGCTGGCCTCGACGCTTGGCGTCGACGGTGTGGAAATGTACCCGGGATTCTTCGAGAGCTTTGAGCCGCACTACCTCGGACGCGTGAAGAGGCAATTGGCGAAGCACAGGCTGGATGCTCCGATGATGTGCGCATCGCCTGATTTCACCAATCCAGACGAGCAGGCCCGCCAGGCGGAAATCGAGCGAGAGAAACAGTTGATCGACGTCACGGCCGAACTGGGCGGGACGTTTTGCCGAGTTTTGTCCGGTCAACGGCGCGAAGAGGTATCGCGAGCCGCGGGAGTGCGCTGGACGGTCGACGCCATCCGGTCGCTGCTCGATCACGCCGCCTCACGGAAAATCATCCTTAACATGGAGAACCATTACAAGGACGGTTTCTGGCGCTATCCCGAGTTTGCGCAGGATCTGGACATCTTCGAGGAAATCATCGCGCAGATTGATTCGCCCTGGTTTGGAATCAACTATGATCCATCGAATGCGATCCTTGCCGGGGAGGACCCGCTCGAGGTGCTAGCGGCGGTCCAAGGCCGGGTCGTGACGATGCACGCATCGGACAGGTACGTGGCCAGCGGAACCTTGGAAGAGCTGAAGCGGCAGGAGGGAACCACCGGCTACGCCAAGAATCTAAAGCACGGAGTGATTGGAATGGGTTTGAATGATTACGATCAGATTTTTTCGAGGCTCAAGAGGCAAGGGTTCAACGGATGGATTTCCATCGAAGACGGCGTAAACGGCATGGATGAACTGAAAGAATCGGTCCGCTTCCTGCGAGCAAAAATCGCGGAGCATTTTTGAGCATCGTTTTGAACACCGCCCGCTTAGAGAATCGCATTGCCGTAATTACCGGCTCCGCCGCGGGGATGGGCGAGGGGATCGCGCGACTGTTTGCAATCGAAGGCGGAACGGTGGTGGTTTCGGATAAAGACAAGGTGAACGGAGCGGCCGTTGCCGCCAGCATTGAGAAGGAAGGCGGGCGGGCCATATTTCAGCGGGCTGACGTGCGTGTCGAGGCAGAATGCCGCGCGCTCATCGCGCGGGCGGTCGAAATCTACGGGCGCATCGATGTGCTGGTCAATAATGCAGCGATCAATCCACGGGGGAGCATCGAGAATACGACAGCGGAGACCTGGGACGAAGTATTTGCCACGAATGTGCGCAGCGCCTTTTTCTGTATGCGTGAAGCGGTTGCTCACATGAAACAGCAACGACGCGGATCCATCATCAACATCGGATCCGTCAATGCGTATATCGGAGAGCCGAAGCTGATGGCTTATTCCGCATCCAAGGGCGCGCTGATGACGCTCACGAAGAACACCGCGAGCTACCTCAGCCAGTATCGCATCCGCGTGAACCAGATCAATCCCGGATGGACGCTTACTCCTAACGAGCACCGCGTGAAAACCGAGGAAGGCAAGGGCGAAGGCTGGGTGGATCAGGCCATACGCACGCGGCCGTTTGGCCGTTTGCTGTTTCCCCGTGACATTGCCTTAGCTGCCCTGTATTTTGCGAGCGACGAGAGCGCGTGCATAACCGGGTCCGTGCTGGATCTGGAGCAGTATCCGGTCGGAGCTCCGCCGAACTGGTAGGGGCGGTCGAGGCGGGGGAAAGGAGACCGAGGGGTGAACACACAAGCGGTCAAGCAGGGGAACGGCACCTTATCCGCTGGCCAGCGACGGCGGCTGTTCATCGCCAGTTGCCTTGCGTTGCTAACCACGGCCATGGTCTTTTCCATTCGCGCCGCCATCCTGGATGATCTTGGCGCCTACTTTCACGTGAACAGAGAGCTGGTGGGCATATTTGCCGGCAAGGCGTTTCTCGGATTTGCCGCCGCCATAGTCATCGGCGGCCCGCTCTGCGATGCCCTTGGGATGAGGTCGCTTCTGAGTATTGCTTGCTTGTTGCACATCGCCGGCGTTTCGTTGACCATCTTTGCGCCCAGTTACGGGGTGCTGAAATCGGCTACGTTCATCGTTGGTCTGGGCAATGGCCTGGTAGAAGGAGTCATCAATCCGCTGATTGCAACCGTCTATGCCGAGGAGAAAACCCACAAGCTGAATATGCTCCACGCGTGGTGGCCGGGAGGGTTGATCATCGGCGGCCTAGCTGCGTATGCCCTCACTGCGCTAGGCCTCGGATGGAAGATCAAGATGGGGATCATTTTGATCCCCGCTTTGTTCTATGGCGCAATGACGTTGGTGCAGAAGTTCCCGGCAACCGAACGAGTCGCCTCCGGCGTCTCCGCCGTCGAGATGTTTCGCGAAGGGTTGCGGCCGATGTTCCTACTATTGGCTTTTTGCATGGTGCTGACAGCAAGCACGGAACTGGCGCCAAACCAGTGGATGCAGTCGGTGCTGTGGAACATTGCGCATACTCCGGGAATTCTCGTGCTGGTGTACATCAGCGGGCTGATGTTCGTGCTGCGATTTTTCGCCGGCCCGATTGCGCATAAAGTCTCTCCCGTGGGCTTGATGCTCGGCTGTGCGGCTCTCGCGAGCGCCGGTCTGTTCGCCCTGAGTTACGCGCATAACGCCCTAACAGCGTTTGCGGCGGCGACGGTCTTCGGCATCGGCGTGTGCTGCTTCTGGCCGACGATGTTAGGCATCACGAGCGAGCAGTTCCCCAAGGGCGGAGCGCTGTTGCTGGGGGTGATGGGTGGGATCGGAAACGTAGCCGTGGACCAGGCCTTGCCATTGATGGGAAGGATCTACGACGAGCACGGCGCGGCCCAAGCGTTCCGTTACGCCACGATCGCGCCAATCGTGCTGGTCGGCATTTTCGGAGGCATGTTCCTGTACTATCAAGCCCGAGGCGGCTACCGGGCCGTGGAGCTCAAACAAACGGCGCCGGCAGAATAGCCGGATGGGCCGCTGCTAGTCGAAAAGCGGTAAGGCCCACGGACAAGAGCAATACAGCGACGCATGAGCAGTGTGCGCATTCTGGACGACTCGAAGAATATCGTGGGAGAAAGCCCGCTGTGGCATCCCGAACACGGCAGCGTCTATTGGACGGACGTCAACGGTTTCAAGATTCAGCGTTACGTCCTCCAGTCTAGGCTGAAGACGAGTTGGGACTTCGACGAGCCAGTGTGTGCGTTATCCTTGACCACGGACCCAGAATGCTTGCTCGTAGCATTGGGTTCGAGGCTGATTTTCTGGCGGCCGTCTACCAATCAGCGCAGCGACTTCGCCAACCCCGAGCCGAACTGGCCTTACAACCGTTTGAACGACGGCGCCACCGATCCGAACGGAGTTTTCTGGATCGGAAGCATGCGCAATAACGTGGCCCCGGACGGGAGCAATGTGGAGGCGTCGGGCAAGACGGGATCCCTGTATCGCGTGCTGCCCGACGGGCGAGTATCCGTTTGGGATACGGGCTTCGGCATCACGAATACGTTGGCGTGGAGCCCGGATCAGAAAACGTTCTATTGCGGGTGCTCGGTCAGCAATGCGATTTATGCGTACGACTACGACGCCAAAGACAGCTCGATCGGCAACCGGCGTCCGTTTCTCTCTGGGGCGACGCCGGGTGTTCCTGACGGGTCAGCGATGGACGAAGAGGGGTATTTGTGGAATTGCCGCTTTTATGGGGCCTGCCTCTTGCGGATCTGCCCTACCGGCAAACTGGACAGGATTGTCGAGCTGCCGGTATCGAACATAACCAACTGCGCTTTTGGCGGGCCGTCATTGGACACGCTCTTTGTCACCACTGCGTCATTGTTCGCCAAAGAGGGCGAAGACCACGCTGGCGCACTGTTGGAAATACCGGTTGGGGTCCGCGGCATGCCAATGAACAGGTTCTGTTTGGCTCAAGGGCGTTGAGACAAGGGAGGCCGGTCCGCGTCGGAGGCGCTCGACAGCCTGCGGTAGCAACCAGTCATCTGAACAAGCCGATCCGATCCGAAGTCGCTGCGCGGATTCCCTGGTTGATCGCACAAGGAAAACCAGCTTTTACTCTGTGTTGGACATCAGGCTATGACTCTCGCTCCGGAGCCGTGTGGTCAAAAACTCGAACGGTTTGAAATGGCGTGGCTTAGGATTTTTGCACAGGCTCCGTTTTAGAATGGGCTTCGCCGACGCAGAGACAGCGCCTACAATCTCGCTTTCACGAAGTTAAGTTATAAATTAGAGGGGAATCCAAGATGCTTTGGGCGCGCGCCAGCAGTTCCTTTGACTCCGAACGGCTTGGTGACCTAATCGTCGGCGCGTCACGTCCAGCGTGACGACCTTATCCACCTCTTGCCCCGCGCGCCGCGAGCACAATAGCAGTGCTGAGCTCAAGCCGCGGCAGGAGTCGAAGTCGTTCATCCTGCGAAGCATCGCGTCGAGCAAACCATTCGGATATCCCCATGTCTGTAAAGTGTGATATCCTTACTGTAAAGGAGATAAGTAAAGATGGCAGCTTCTAGCACAATCAGTAGCAAGGGCCAGATCACGGTCCCTCTTGAGATCCGTAATCGTCTCGGGCTGAAAAAGGGAGATCGTGTGGAATTTGTCGTTGACAATGGCCGAACGACCATCCGCCCCGCACGTGCACCTGAGAATCCCTTCGTGAAGTATATCGGGGCACTTCCCGCCTTCTCCGGCCCCGATGAAGCAAATGCATGGGTGCGGACGTTGCGTGACCAAGAAACTGAAGGACGATGAGAACGGCAATCGATACCAACGTCCTCTCCGCCCTCTGGTCCAAGAAACCTGTGGCTTCAGACATAGCAAGAAATCTTGGCAATGCGAAGAGGGAGGGGGGGCTTGTTGTCAGCGCGCCAGTGTACGCGGAACTGCTGGCCTATCCGAAGGCCACAGAATCGTTCGTGAATGACTTTCTCGCGGATACCGGCATCGCTGCGGACTTTGAGTTTCAACAGCCGGTATGGCTTGAGGCTGGCCGACGTTTTGCGCGTTATGCGAAACGGCGACGACGGTCTGCGCATCAGGGTCCGAAGCGTCTGCTAGCTGATTTCATCATTGGATCGCATGCCTTGGCGCAGGCTGATCGTTTTATGACGCTCGATCCGAAGCGATATGAGCGGGATTTTCCAGAACTGAAGCTCATATAGTCTAGCTTCCGCGACTTCGTCCGGTCGCCTACCGCAGAATTCTCGATTCATCGCAGAAATTCTTCGAAAAGTTGTAAGGGGTTGGAAAAAAGAAGGTTGGCTCGCCCTAGACGATTTTAGAACTCTCCCAATCGGCCAGATCGTGGCAGATATTCCACAGTTCGACGCTTTCAGGGTTTGAACCGGCGATTGCACTCGAATGGTTGCGGGGGCCTGCAACGATCCGAATTTGTCTAGTGCGGTCCCTTTAAGTTGGAACTGATCCGATTCGCAGCGTAGCCAGCGTGCAGGGTCATAGCTTGGCGGTTGCTTCCGGGTGGCCAGGAGTGCATGACGAGATGCGCGTTTCTCGGTACCTATTTGGTGAGACTTCCTCCAAGCGGACTTCTGCCCGGAATAACTCCGGTTAGCCCGTGATCCGCCCGCAATCGGCGGCAAGCGCCAATTGAGCCGCCGACTTCCCACAGCAGGATTCATAGGCCAGACCGGTCGACGGCGGTGCGACTCGACCAACATTGCATCTCTTAAAACCAAGGTTCGTAGACGGTGTAGAATGCACAAACGCACGAATAGAGACGAATCAAGGTTTTCGTAAGCCTTGCGCCTTCAATTCAGGGAGGCATTCATGACAGTATCGAAGAGAACGCTTGCTACATTCATCTTGATTGCCTGCTTGGGCTTTGCCGCCAATGCGATCGCCCAAGGTCCAGACGGCTCTTTACCGCGAACCATGCGCCCGGTCATTCGAGGCCGACAGGCAGCAGTGTCGTCGATGAAGGCGGAAGCAACCGAAGTGGCAAGCCGCATCTTGCGGACGGGCGGCAACGCGTTCGATGCCATCGTTGGCGGCCAAGCGGCACTCGCAGTGACCGACTTCGCCCTTAATGGTGTCGGCAGTGACGCCGTTGTGCTCGTTTACGATGCGCGCGAGAAGAAAGTAGTTTCCATCAACGCGGAGCCGCGCGCTCCTAAGCTGGCGACCATCGAGTGGTACGAGAAGAATAGTGGCGGCAAGATCCCGGTCAGCGATGGGCTGCTGTCGGGCGGACTTCCGGGTGTGGTGGACGCTTGGTACATCCTGCTTGATCGCTGGGGAACAATGAGCTTCGAGCAGGTGCTCCAGCCGGCCATCGACCTTGCGGAAAATGGATTTCCCCTGAGTGAAGGTCGCGCGCGCATGATTGCCAACGCTCAGAAAATACTCAAGTACCCTTCGACCATCAAGATCTACAAGCCAAATGGCGATACGCCGAAGGCTGGTGAGATCTTCAAGAATCCTGATCTCGCTCGCACGCTGAAAAAGCTGGGCGAAGCGGAAAGAGCGAATAAGTCAAAAGGGCGGCACGAGGCATTGAAAGCGGCCCGCGATCGCTTCTACACAGGCGACATTGCGCGCGAGATGGCGGCTTTCTCAGAAGCCAACGGCGGCCTGTTCCGCTACGAGGACTTCGCGGAGTACACCGCGAAAGTGGAAACTCCGGTCTCCACCGATTACCGGGGCTATCAGGTTTACAAGAATCCCTCCGCTAGCCAGGGACCGACCGAGCTGATCGCTCTAAACCTGCTGGAAGGGTACGACCTGAAAGCGCTCGGCCATAATAGCGTCGACTTCATCTCCACCAATGTCGAGGTCATGAAACTGGCCATGGCCGATCGTGAGAAATTTCTCGGCGACATGGACTTCATCAAAATTCCCTACGACGGATTGTTGTCGAAGGACTACGCGCGGGAGCGCAGAAAGCTCATCGATCCGGCAAAAGCTTCGCTGGAGCTGCGCCCCGGTTCACCCGACAAATTTGTCGCCGGGGTTGCGGAGCGGCCCTGGCACGTGGTTCTCGACGGCGACGCGGACTTCAACGGCGACACCAGCTACATCGCAATCGTCGATAAGGACCGCAACATGGTGAGCTTCGAGCCCAGCCTTCACAGCTTGTTCGGAACGGGAGTCGTGATGGGAAATACGGGAATCATCTTCAACTGCCGTGGCGACTATTACTCGTTGGTTCGCGGTGAGGCCAACGCGCTTGAGCCCGGAAAGCGGCCCCGCAGCACGTTGCAGAGCACGCTCGTGATGAAGGACGGTCAGCCGTTCATGATTACGGGAAGTCCTGGCGGCGACGACCAAGTGATGATCACCTTGCAGACTTTGGTCAACGTGATCGATTTCGGCATGAACGTGCAGCAAGCCATCGAAGCTCCACGGTGGGAGACCAGAAGCTTCCCGTCTTCGCCGTTTCCGCACACCATGGTTCCGGGCGATATGGCGGTGGAAGAGCGCATTCCTGAAGCGACGCAGAAGGAACTCATCGCGCGCGGTCACAAGTTGCGTGTCGCACCACCTTGGTCCCTTGCGTCCAGCGCCGCAATCATCGTCGATCCGAAGACCGGCGTGCTGAGCGCAGGGGCTGACCCACGAGTCGAGGCGTACGCGTGGGCATGGTGAGGACAGTACATAGGGCCAACGTTCTGATCCGGCACGTGGCCGAGTTGGAAGGTCCGGAAACCGATTGTCTGTGATACACACTTTCTGAGTGTCAGCAAACCGGAAGGTATCCGGATTCCTCGGTGGGGATTAGTCATGAGACGGCTTGTCGCTGGCAATGCAACGATCACTGCTAGCGCGTTATCTGGAGGCAATTACTTCCGGATGCCCGTGATTCGCCCCTAAATAGCAAATTTCGCGGCACAACCTAGCGGCATCGTAGGCCGACGAAATGGGCCGCAGCGAACTGCAGCCCACCAGAAAAACCTATCTTTAGTTAATTCTTATCCTGATCGCGCTCCACTACATCGCTCGCCAGCGCTGGAGCGCTGGCTGGAGCCTGACGATGATGCGTTGCCTGCTCGAAAGCATACGCAAAGCCGATCAACCTGCCTTCGCTGAATGCCGGGCCGCTAAACGTGACGCCGTATGGCGCTGGCTGCGCGTCGAAGCCCGCCGGGAACGGCGTAGGCGGTGAGAGCAGCGTGGAGATTGGCGCCGGAGGATTCACGTAAAAGCCTCCTGGAACCGTGATGCTTGGATAACCGGCGCGCGCGGCGATATTGGCGCCGTTATTTGCCGGAAACAGGATCGCGTCAAAGTGCTGGTACATGACGTCCAGTCCCATCGTCTTGGCCAGCAGAAGGTCCTCGGCACGGTCGCTGTGGTAACGAGCAGTATCGGCACTCAGCGGGCTCGTATCGAGAGCTTGCGCGGCGATTGCCAGTATCTGTCCATACTTCAGTGCAACAGCTGCGTTCGCATTGTTGTAGGCAATCACGTCGGCCAGCGACGTCACGGGTGTTCCTGAGTCGCTCGTTGCACCGGCGGAGCCGTACGTCGCAAGAAGATAATTGTTCAAATCGTGCTTAAAGCCGTAGAGCAACACAGTGGAACAATTTGCGGGCTGGGGCGGCAAGCTGCCGCAACCACCAAATGCGTTCAATGCTGCCTGATCAGGAATCTCGCCCGGACAGTTGAAGAAGTCCTGGGGCTGCTGCCCACTCGTGGGACCATTCTGGTAGCCATTCGCGCCGTATTCAGCGGCATAAAACTGATCGCAATCGGTTACGATTGCGCCCAGCGAGCGCAGCACTGCAACAGCGTTTTCCATCACATTCGCACGCTCGACGCTAATGCTCTCTCGGCCCGACCCGGTAGTCCAATAGCTGTAGTAGGGAACGGCAATGCGTGCGCCGCGCAGCGCGTCTTTATTAAGAAATCCGGTGTAGTCGCTCAGGCAGTTTCCCGGCGTCAGGCAAGCGGCAGTCGCTGGATCTTGCGGATCGTAGCCGGCAATTACGCCCAGCACTTTGCCAGCATCGGTGACGGTGCGTGCCAGTGGGCCTGCTGTGTCCTGATCTTCCGTGATGGGCACGATGCCAGTTCGGCTCACCAATCCGATCGTCGGTTTAATACCGACCAGCATGTTCTGAAAGCCGGGGCTCAGAATTGATCCAGAAGTTTCAGTACCGATCCCGACAGCCGCCAAGTTCGCAGAAACTGCGATTCCAGGCCCCGAGCTCGAGCCGCCTGGAGAAAGCGCAGGCCGTCCATCATTAACGCCTGCTCTGGGATCAGGTCGCGGATCATAGGGATTGAAACCGTAGCCGTCTGTCGCCAAATCGTCCCCCGCCCCCGTCTGCTGGAATCGCAATTGTGAACTGAACCCCGCCGGCATGCCACTGGTCAGGAAATTGGCAAACTCCGTAAGACTCCCCTTTCCCAAAATGATCGCGCCGGCTTTCCGCAATTTGGCGGCGACAGTCGCATCCTGCGGCGGCATGGATAAGCCTAGCGCTACTGAGCCCGCCGTCGTCGGCATGTCTAAAGTATTGATATTGTCTTTCAGGATCATCGGCACGCCGAACAACGGCAAGTCGCGCCGGGCATTGTCATCGTGGTTGTCCAGTTGATTTGCGGCATCGATCGCGTGGTCGTTCAGATGCATGTAGCTCGAAAGATGTGGAGTCGTTGCAAGCCCGTCGTAGGCCGTAATGCGGCCCTGGTACATCTTCACTAATTGCTCAGGGGTTAAAAGATGGGATCGATAGGCTTGCTCGATCTCGCTGATGGTTGCCTCAACAAGGTGGAAGGATGAGCGCTCGTGCAGCTGCTCTTGCGATGCACCCTGGCTTGACTGGCTGTGCAGCCGGGGCGCAAAGCTGAGCGTTGCAAGCGCAAGCAAGGTGAGAGAAATGCGGAATTTCATGTTCCTCCTCGAAGTGATCTGGTTCGGAATAACATTCGACGAGAGTTCGGTCAATTCAGAGCGGGCGAAATTATCCGACCCGAGATTGCCCTGAGTCAAGAGTTGTTGTGAAAAGCCCGTGCTACTTGGCTCATGGGTCGCAGCAGTGGCGGCAAAGGGCTTTCGGGGTGTACGGTCGGCTAACCGGTAGCTATCCGGCTTCTACTGCGGGATTGGTAGTCGGCTTGTGGAACGTGATTGAGTGCTTTCCGACTCATGAATGCATCTTTTTGGCCGGATGACGGGTGATGCGGAAGTAACCGGATTACTTCCGGCTTGCCGTTATCCGCTCCCAATCCGGCGGCAAGCGATAGACGGAGTCTCCAACTTCCCAGAAGGCCCATCCCCGGCTCTTTAGCGGGTAACAGTCCCAACACTCCTGGTAGCCCTACGTTAGGCGGTCAAATGCCAATCGCCCTACCCCCACAATTGACCTTTAACGGAAAGGACTTGAAATTCTGCAGCGACAGCGGTAAGGTGCGCAACACTCGTCGGCCGGAGTCCCTCGGTCAACGAGCCCACGGAAGTCCCTGAAGGCACTCAATATTGAGAGCAAGGTTCTGGGCGGGCGTTGCGATCTGCCTGAAGGAGAGAGAGACACCTCATGGACGACTCGCGATTGGTCAGAGGATTCAGCCCCAGCGATTGCAACACCTCGGGAACTCAAGTTCCTGCACATTTCTTTGCTCAATGGGAGGAAACGATGAGGAATCTTGGATTGAGAATCACATTGGCTGCGCTGTTTGTGCTCGCGGTGCCTACCATCATGAGCTTGGGCGTACGAGCCCAAAACGACGATGAGGGCGGTCGAGCCCATCAGTTCGGCGCTGAGTTGCGTGGACGACACGAGGTTCCCTTAACGCTCTCAGGCGCTCATGGAAGCCTCGCGTTGACAGTGAACCAAGGCGACAGCTCCATTCACTTTGTACTGACGTACGAGGGCCTGCAGGCACACATCTTGTTTTCCCACATCCACGTGGGACAACCAAACGTCAATGGCGGTGTTACGGTGTTCTTTTGCGACAACACAACGCCACCCCATACTTCACGAACTTGTCCGGAGAAAGCGGGGACGGTTGAGGGCGATTTCACGGCTGCCGACGTGATAGGACTCACGTCGCAGCGGCTCGCCGCAAACGACCTGGCAGCGCTGCTCGAGGCGATTCGCGCACGGCAAACCTATGCCAACCTCCATACCATGGACAGTCCTGGCGGCGAGATTCGCGGACCAATCCTGCCCGGAAGGGAATAGCCGGAAGCCTTTGTGGCGCAGCAGGGCTGTGGGAACGACAGCAGCGAAATCCAAGTACAAACATGCGTTAGCCAAGCCCACGAAAACGACTAAAATAGTTCTTTACACTGTTGCGCCCTTTCATCGTTGACGGCGCGGATCCGACAACTCTGGACGAGTGGTCGGAAGGTATCCGGGTTCCACGGTGCGGATTAGTCCTGAGAAGTCACCAGCAATTTAACCGTCACTGCAAGCGCGTTTCCCGGTACCAATCCGCCAACCCGCAGGCATTGCCACAGCCTTTCAGGGCTGGCTCGTTCAGACCACGGCGTTATTTATACCGCATCAAGGGTGAAACCGTTCTTCAGTTCCACGGCATAGGACCTTACGATATAAATTACGTGAACCCTGCTGCCGATCCAACCCAAAAGCCAATTGGCGGGTAAATCATGCAGCGTTCGGCCCCGCCGGAGTATTGAGCGATCAGAGATTTCTGTCGGCTGCCGCTGAAAACCCGGCGCCTTCTGCCCGGCTCTAGGAATAAACGGCCCCCTGCCGACCCAAGTTCCCCCGTGCAACAGGGCGCAGCTGCGCGGCGATTCTGGCCAAGTGGTCGGCTTAAGCGATTCGCTACGCGTTGGGGCGGTGGGACGCATTGATGCGTTTTTGCGATGATGGTCGAATCGAAATTGACAACAACGCGGCGGAACGGTCATTGCGCGCCGTGGCTTTGGGTAGGAAGAATTATCTTTTTGCCGGATCGGATGCCGGGGGTGAGCGCGCCGCAGCTATCTATAGTTTAATCGGCTCCGCCAAACTGAACGGAATCGACCCAGAAGCCTATGATACTTGCGCAATGTTCTGTCCTGCATCGCCGATCACCCGATCAATCGCATCGAGGAGTTGCTGCCGTGGAACGTTGCAATCAGCCGGACGTCGGAAATACACAAGGCGGCATGAACAAGGAAGCCGCCGGGAGTGTAGGCGGCGAAGGCAGTCCTTGGGAACTACCGCACATTGCTGAGTTGATTGATGAGGGCCAAATTACGATCGGTGTGATTCGTCCGGTCGGGAAGAGTGTCGCTGTGGCCAACGACGGAGAAACCACCTTGGCTATGCTGGTACGCAAAGAAGGAGAAACCCTACTCCAGTTGCTTACCCGCCTCGACTTGGCCGTCGCCAAAGCGCAAACCGAGGATATCTTCACCGACGAGATCAACCCGCGACCTTCACAGTCGAGACATTCATAGAAATTCGGAATCCGTCAAGGTGCACTCGCCGGGCGCTTACCCACTGTAAAGAATCTCCTGAACTGGTGTGAAGTTGGTCAGCATGGGCTCTGTTCTTCGATTCGAAGTCGATTGATAGACTTCCGCCGGCCCCACGTCTTGTGCTCCTCCTGTCCGACCGTACTCATGGTTTCGTCGAATTTGTCGGTTCGGCAGCGCTCATTCCGGCCACGATCTGCCACACCTGACCATTCTTCATCCAAGTGTGGCTCAACCGCCGCGTCGTGGTCGACTCCGAACCGTCAGCGTTGCGATAGTGCGTCGTAGCACGATAGAAAGTAATCCCGATGGAACCATGCATCTCGACGCTTTCGCGCTGCAGCTCGTACGCGACCACTCGGGACAATGGTGAGTTCCCCGATTTGAAATCAGAAACGACTTCCTCCTTGTGAATCGGGTGGTCTTTAACCATTGGCCACCCTACAAAGTTATCGCTCCAGAGCGCTACGAAGTGCTCCACATTGTGGGCCTGCACATAACCCCAGTAGGCTTCCTCGCCGGACCAAACTTGGGCGGCTGCGGACTCGGGGCTGGGCTCCAACCGTACTAAGCCGGCGCCGGCGAACAGTGAGAAAAAAACAGCCGCGACACGAACCGGAATTGGCATTTTGAGCCTCCACAGGCAGACGGCATTGTAGCCCTGCCCTGAGAGAGTGCACCGAACCCCCGTCGCAGCGCGGAACTAATTCGATACTAAGATACTAATTCGATCAGGTCGCGCTCTTACACACGTCGGTTTAGGCGGTGCCCAGGTCAGAAACTTAATCGACCCTCTTTTCGAATCGAAAGTTCCGAATGCGGCCGGCGTTGAGGACCAAACCGGAGATGCGCTGCCTCGAATCACGCGTGAAGCGCACGGTGCCAATGTCCCCGGTAAAAACGTCGCGGACAGCTGGCCGAAGAGCCTCTGCTTTCTTTTTCAGCCTCGTCAGACTCAAATTCTCGTCCTGCAGCACAATGCGGTAAACCGGGTCGATTTCTTCGCTGACGTAAGCGCCCACATACTCGCTCAGTTCCGTGCCTCTCGGCGTAAACGCCGTCGCGGATTCAAATATGTCCGGCTTTTCGCCCTCGAAGCTCTCCTCCAATCGGCGCGGCTTTTCCGAGCTGGCGGGCAGAAATCGTATCTCCACCTGATCGCCCCAGGGAACGTCAGCAACGTGGAAGCTGGCTTCTCCGGCGGGCTTCAGCGTATGAAACTCGTCGCCGCCAATGTTGATCTGCAGCTTGCCATCCTTCACCAGGATTTTATGGAAGTCATCATCTTCCCGGTTCCAGTAAATCCCCGCGAGCGCGGCCATCTGCTCCACGCTAAGTGGCGCTCCACCGCTCTTTGCAGTTTCTTTCACAGCGGTTGGTTCGGGAGCCTTGAGATCCTTGGCGAGAAGGATGTCTGCGACCTGTCGGACCAACGCAGACGGATTTGTGTTCGCTGCGTTGCAGAGCACCGCTGCGGAGAAGTGTTGTTCCGGGAATCGTGTCATGTCCGAGCGATACCCGGCATCGCCGCCGGCGTGGTCTACCGTTGGCAGGCCTTTGTACTTGCCCACCACCAACCCAAAAGCATAGTCGAGCTGCTCGCCGTTATTGAGCTTGCCGCGTTCGAGCATTTGCTGGAGGAACGCCGGCCCGCCAAGCCTTGGGTGATAGAAATTCTCATCCCACGGTTGGAGGTCCTCCACCGTGGTGTGCAGACTCGTTGCGCCCACGGTGTCGAAGTTTGTAACGCTCAGCCGGAAGGGCTTGTTTTTGTCTTCCTGTCCGTATCCGAGAGCATTGTGCTTAACGATCTCTGCGTGGTCGTCTCGGAAATGCGTGTGTGTCATGCCCAGCGGTTCGAAAATATTCTTGGTCGTAAACTCGCGCAGCGACAGTCCGCTTACTCGTTTCACGATCAATCCCATCAGCGTGTAACCCGTGTTGCAATAAACGTGCTTCTCGCCCGGTTTGAAGTTCAGATCCTTCTGCCGCGTCATCACGGACATCACGTCGTCATCGGTAATCAAATCCAGCGAATAGCGCCATCCCGCTAGCCCAAGCAGCGACCACTGATCGCGCAGCCCGCTGGTGTGGTGAACCAGATGCCGAATCGTAATCCGCTCCCCGAAATCAGGCAGGTCGGGAATGTATTTGCGCACATCGTCATCCAGCGAAAGTTTCCCCTGCTGCGCCAGCAACACGATCGAAGCAGCCGTAAACTGTTTCGACATCGACGCCACATGGAACACCGTCGCGGGCGTGATCGGTACGTCGTCATTCAGATTGGCCATGCCGTAGCCGTGCTTGTAGATAATTTGCCCGTCTCTGTAGACCCCCAGCGCGCACCCTGGCGAGTCGCTCTTGTCCCACTTTTCGAAGACGTTGTCCACCTGCGCCTTGACATTTGAAGGCAGCGGTTGTGGTTGTGTCTGTGCGGCCAATCGGCCACAGGGTATGAGCAGAAAAAGTACGGCAAGATTGAAACGCCTCACTTAGGTCCCCCTACCAATTCGCGGATCAAATCATCAGCGGCAGCGTACTGCGTCTCTGGTTTGGGGTAAAGGCCCAAACGTGTGGTGGCCTTCCCGGGCGCTTCCGATCATGCGGCGTCATGGAAGTTTCACAATCGTGTCGGCACACCGCCTGTCGTTGGGTACCATCAGCTAATGAAGTAGGAGATCCACGATGCCCGTTAAGACGCTGATCGCAATGTTTGCGACTGTTGCCGCCAGCTTTGCGGCCCAGACGATCGTTGAAGCAGCGCAGGAGAAGCCGGCAATGCAAACCGCCACGCCCAAGCCCGTCAAGAGCGCGTATGCCGCAGTCAACGGCCTGAACTACTACTACGCCGTCTACGGCAAGGGCGATCCACTGTTGCTCCTTCACGGCGGTCTCGGCCAGATCGAGATGTTCGGTCCCAACTTGACCAGGCTCGCGCAGAGCCGGCAGGTGATCGGTGTCGACTTGCAGGAACACGGCCGCACGGCACTTGGCGATCGCGAGCTCAGCCTGGTCAACATGGGCAACGACATGGCCGACGTGCTGAAGAAACTCGGGTACGACAAGGTCGATGTGCTCGGCTATTCGATGGGCGGCGGCGTGGCGTTCCAATTCGCCGCTCAGCATCCGGCGATGGTTCGCCGCCTGGTGCTGGTTTCCACCCCGTTCTCGCAAGACGGGTTCTATCCGGAGATGCTGCCGCAGCAGGCAGCCCTCGGCGCCGCGATGGCGGGGCAGATGAAGGAAACGCCGATGTACAAGTCGTACATGGCGATCGCGCCGCATCCGGAAGAGTTTCCGAAGCTGCTCGACCAGATGGGTGCCTACATGCGCAAGCCGTACGACTGGTCGGCGGACGCCAAGAAACTGACCATGCCGGTGATGCTCATCTACGGCGACAGCGACATGTTTCGGCCGGAGCACGAGGTGAAGTTTTACCGACTGCTCGGCGGTGGACTGAAGGATGCCGGCTGGCAGCGCGAGCACATGTCGCAGAACCGGCTGGCGATCCTGCCGAACCTGACGCACTACGAAATGGGCCTCGCGCCGCAGCTGGTCGACACCGCTCTGCCGTTCCTGAACGGCGCAGGATCATTGATACCTCCACGGTAACAATCGGTTTGTTCGGGACTACGCGAATTACTGCGGCGGTTGGCATTACGGATTGTAGACCACAATGGATATTTGCTTTGAGTTTTGCCATGATCTGGTCGAGCGACTCAGATCAGAGCCTCTCGACTCAAACCGATCCCTAACGATCAAGTCGGCTTCTCGCTCGTAATTGGTCCGTGACTGCTAGCGCGTTTCTCGGTACCGATCCGCCAACCCGTGGGGATTACTTCCGGTTTGGGCGTAATCCACCCACGATCAGTGATCGACCTCGCCTGTGATTATGGAATGGGGATCCGGTAAAGATTGCGCTGGATCGTGCCGCGATAGAACGCAAACACATCAGGAGACGGACCGGGGACCACCCCCGGGACATCGATCCGACGCGCTCCCGGCAGGTGGGCGATCTCTTCCTCGGAATGAAATCCTCCTGCCGGCAAACCCCTGAGTCGCAACACTTCGAAAGTTACGTCTGTCACTCCAGTAAAGAACTAAAAGTGCGAGCGAAATTTTCACCTGTTTATTTTCAGCCCGTTCACCGGCCATCCACGGAGCATTCTTGTACAAGAACTATCTCGGGTGTATCGTCAGAATGTATGCGACCTAAGCTGCTAATCGCGGTTTTAGTTCTGGCGCTGTCGGGAGCTAATTCCGGGCTGCGCTCGATGTGCACTGCATATTGCCTTTCATCGTCGTCTGTAGGAAGTGCCGTAGCCCATCATGACAAAATGGAGTCGCATCCAGGCCCGGCAAGCATCAGCCATCATATGCATGCCCATCATAAGGGTGCAGAGTGCGCGGAGTGTCCGCCCAGGTCAGGGAATAGCTTGAGCGAGAAGGCCGATTGCGCCAGCTTCGCTGAAATTCAGGCGCTCAAGGAGGCTTCCTTCTCCTTTGACGCACCGCGAGGAGTTGCTCACGTCCATGTTGTTGGTATGCCTGCCCGAGCGTTCACATTAGCAAGTGACGGCGAACGATTTTTACCTGTTAGCGCTCCCAATAAAATAAGAAGTTTCAATCCTGTTTCGGCTCCCCTCCGTATCTAACAACTTCCTCAAACTAGAACTCATCTCATTATTGGTCTTGTGGCAGGAAAGCGACAAAACCATTACAGCGGGAACCGGCGGAAAGTGATGATTTCGCTGAGTTCCGACAGTTTCACTTCGTAAGTGTCGCCGTTTCCGCAACCTACGAGCATTTATGAGATGGCTTCATTCCGCGTGTTCGCGGCGTCTGTGCACGTCCGTTTGAAGTTGTGAGCTCTTGCAACCAGTTTACTTTTCGAATTTGGTCTTTCGACCTTGAAAGGGAAAAGCATGAGTAGCAGAAGAGGATTTTTGCAAAATGTTCTCGCGGGGGCAGGAATTTTTGCTTCCGCGAAGGTACTTTCCGCGCAAGAGATGCAAATGTCCGGGGACATGCCCGGAATGAGTATGAAAGGCAAGAAGGGGTCCATCCATGACCACGGTTCTCCCGTACTAGTCGAGACGCCGGATGTCCCCAACCTGCCGTGGCGTATGGATGGCAACGTCAAGGAATTCCATCTCATCGCCGAGCCAGTGAAGCAGGAAATCGTTCCTGGCCGAGTCGTTGATCTCTGGGGTTATAACGGCAGCGCACCGGGGCCAACCATTCAAGTTACCAAGGGCGATCGCGTTCGCATCATCGTGGATAACCACCTTCCCGAAGCGACTTCGATGCACTGGCACGGCTTCGAAATTCCAATCGACATGGATGGCGCGCCGGGATCGAGCCAAGACTCGATCGCACCGGGTGGCAGATTCGTCTACGAGTTCACACTCAACCAGGAAGGAACCTACTTCTATCACTCGCACATGGCGATGCAGGAAATGATGGGGATGATCGGCGCGTTCATTATGCACCCGAAGGAAACCTACAAACCGCGCGTCGATAAGGACTTCGCGATTATCATGCAGGAATACGCCATCCTGCCGAACATCAATGTCCCGAACTCCATGAACATGGAGTTCAACTGGCTTACGTTCAACGGAAAATCTGGTCCAGCCAACACTCCTCTCATCGTGCGGCACGGAGAGCGCGTCCGCATCCGCCTCATCAATTTGGGGATGGACCACCATCCGATCCACCTGCATGGGCACCAGTTCGTAGTTACAGGTACTGAAGGAGGCCGCCAACCCGAATCGACATGGGGTCCGGGAAACACCGTGCTCGTAGGTGTAGCCCAGGCGCGTGACGTGGAGTTCGTGGCCAATAATCCTGGCGATTGGATGCTGCACTGCCATCTTCCTCACCACATGATGAACCAGATGTCGTCGATGGTCGGCTCGATGTCACGCCGAAATGCAATGCCCGCAGGTCTCGACATGGAGCGAGGCATGGGAATGCTGCGGCAAGGAAGTGCGACGTCCGAGGAAAACGGTCCGAGCCTAGGTCGTGGATTGGGCGTCGGTTCGACCGCGGAGCAAACCGTGTCGAATTCTCCGCTGAAAGCGGGGAATCCGATGCAGCACCAAAGGATGCAGATGGGCAAGCCCGATGTCAGCAAAGATGCGAATTCGGTGCCGGGCTTTCCGCAGGATGCCTTCATGGAAGGTCCCATGATGGCGATGGATCAGATGGTCGACAAACCCGAAAACTTCGGCCTGCGTCCCGGCTGGAGCGGCTTCATGGCGGGAATGATGACGTTCGTTCGAGTCCTGCCTTCCGACAAATACAACCAACTCATGGAGCTTCGAGAGAAAAAGAAGGGCAATAAACCAATGAAGATGGACATGCCGGGGATGGAGCACCAACATGAATAACCTGACTACGCCGGCGAAGCTTATGGAAGTGATGGTCGAAACAATGTCACCCCTCCGTTGTGTAACCCGATTCGTACTCTGCTTTTCCTGGGCTTTGTTCCTGCTCGCCTTGCCGGGGCGAGCGCAAACCCCAGCTTCCGAACAGAAGATGATCACACTCGAAGAGCTCCAACAGATGGCCTTACAGAACAACCCGACGTTCGCGCAATCGGCCGCCAACATTCAGGCAGCGGAAGGCAGGAAGAAGCAGTCGGGACTCTACCCAAACCCAACAGTCGGCTACCAGGGCGAACAGATCCGAGGCGGGTCGTTTCACGGAGGCGAGCAAGGGTTTTTTGTGCAGCAGGACATCGTGACGGGTGGAAAGCTACGCCTGAATCGAAAGGTTTTTGACCAGGAGCTGAAACAGGCACAAACGGAAGGCGAGGAGCAAAAACTGCGCGTAGTCACAAACGTGCGGATGTCCTACATCCAAGCGCTGGCTGCCCAGCAGACGCTGGAGTTACGGCAAAACCTCAGCAAGCTCGCCGACGACGCCGTCGAGACCTCACATCAGCTCGCGAATGTCGGCCAAGCAGACGCTCCCGACGTGCTTGAATCGGAAGTGGAAGCGCAGCAGGCGCAACTCGCGGTCACCATGGCCGAACAGAACCAGCAGCGGGTTTGGAAAGCACTGGCCGCTGTCGTAGGGAATCCGCGGCTTCCGTTGATGAAGCTCGAAGGAAAACTCGAGGACACCCCGCCGGTCAATGCGGATGAACTTGCAGAGACAATCGTCAACGAAAGTCCCGCCGTCAGAATCGCCGAACTCGGCGTCAAGCGAGCCGAAGCCGCCTTGGCTCGCGCGAAGCGGGAACCCATTCCGGACCTGCAACTGCGCGGTGGCATGCAGCAGAATGGTGAATTGTTGTCCGCACCTAGCGGGAAAGCTGTCGGACTACAGGGCTTTGCCAGCGTGGGGGCGAGCATTCCTATTTTTAACCGCAACCAGGGAAACATTGCCACCGCGAAAGCCGATGCCGAGAGGGCCACGCGCGAGGTGGAGCGTGTGAAGCTCCTTCTCCGCGAACGGGCGGCAAGCGTCGTCCAGAACTACACGGTCTCGCAGACCGCGGTCGACCGCTACAAAAACCAGATGATACCGAGGGCCCAGAAGGCGTACGAGCTGTATAGCAAGAAATACCAAGAGATGGCTGCGGCTTACCCACAAGTCCTCATCGCTCAGAGAACCCTCATGCAACTGGAGGTCTCCTACATCACTGCTCTGGAGAGTTTCGCCACGAGCTCTCTTTCATTGCAGTCCTACTTGCTCACCGATGGCCTCGAAGCTCCCTCACAGCCAGGCGGCATGGACAAGCCAGTGCGTGAGGTCAACATCCCGTTGCAGATGAGTGCAAGCCCCCAGTAGAGGTAGGGGCATCAGAAAACGCACCACATGACACACAAAGATCAAAGACAGGCTTCCGACACACCCGCCGGTCACAAGATGTCAGACATTCACGGGAGCCACGACCGTCACGCCGGGCACTCCGTTGCCATGTTTCGCGACAAATTTTGGCTGAGTCTAGCCCTCACAATTCCCGTCGTATTTTGGTCAACTGACGTTCAACACTGGCTTGGTTACACAGCGCCTTCCTTCCCTGGCTCAAAGTTTATCCCCGCCATCCTCGGAACAGTCGTCTTTCTTTATGGCGGCCTAGTCTTCATCCGTGGGGCTTGGGGCGAACTTGCCGATCACAAGCCCGGCATGATGACACTCATCAGCTTGGCGATCATAGTCGCTTTTGGAACTTCGCTCGCTGCGACATTCGGCCTTTTCGAGATTGACGTTTGGTGGGAACTCGCGTCGCTGATTACGATCATGGTCCTCGGCCACTGGCTGGAAATGCGCGCCATTTCCCAGGCTCGTGGCGCGCTTAATGCACTCGCGGCGCTACTCCCGGACACTGCTGAACGCGTAAAGGGCTCAGACACTGAGTCGGTTCCACTCTCTGAGTTGCGCGTTGGCGACATCGTTCTTGTCCGGCCCGGAGCCCGTATTCCGGCAGATGGCACTGTCGTTGAGGGCCTTGCCGATGTTGACGAATCCATGATCACTGGCGAGTCCAAAGCGGTACCAAAGGGGTCAGGCACCAGAGTTATCGCGGGAACAGTCGTCGGTGGCGGAAGCCTTCGCGTCCGCATTACGGCAATCGGGGACCAGACAGCCCTCTCCGGAATCATGCGGCTCGTCGCCAGCGCGCAGGCTTCTAGCTCTCGCACGCAAGCTCTTGCCGACCGTGCAGCCGCGATCCTTTTTTACGTGGCAGTCGTGTCTGGCGCGATTACTTTCGCCTACTGGTGGTTTTCAGGCGACAAACAACACGCCCTGATTAGAACGGCAACGGTCCTCATCATTGCTTGCCCACATGCCCTTGGACTGGCGATTCCGCTGGTGATCGCAATCTCGACATCACTAGGCGCTCAAAACGGGCTCCTCGTTAAGGACAGACTCGCACTCGAACGTGCCCGCAATTTGGATATGGTCATTTTCGACAAGACCGGGACCCTAACCCGCGGCTCCCCTGCGGTGTCGGGAGTCGCGGCCGCACCTGGCACTAGAGAAGACGATCTGATTGCGCGTGCTGCCGCTGTCGAATCCAACTCCGAACACCCACTCGCTAAAGCAATCGTCGCTGAAGCCAAGCGCCGGGGCGTGGCTCAATTGTCAGCGACGAATTTCGAGGCGCTGCCCGGGCGAGGAGCGGAGGCGCACGTGGAAGGTAAGAGAGTCGTAATCGGCGGACAGCGTCTGTTGACTGAGGCCAAGATAACGGTGCCGCCAGAATTCGAGAAGTTGACGACCACCTGGGCATCGGAAGGAAAGACGGTTCTGTATCTCGTCACTGGAGGGCGACTGCTCGGAGCTTTCGCCGTTGAAGATGAGATTCGGCCCGAATCTAGTGAAGCGGTCACCGAACTTCATCGACTTGGTATCTGGGTCGCGATGATCACCGGAGATTCGAAGACGGTTGCCGATTCGGTCGCCCGACGTATCGGAATCGATGAGGTCGCAGCCGAGGTTCTCCCCGCTGACAAGGCTTCGGCCGTGAAGCGCTTTCAGGCCGGCGGCAAGAAGGTCGCAATGGTAGGTGACGGCGTGAACGACGCACCAGCGTTGGCGACGGCGGATGTAGGAATCGCAATAGGTGCAGGAACCGACGTGGCGATTGAATCCGCCGGAATCGTGCTCGTGCGTAGCGACCCTCGCGACGTTGTCGGAGCAATCGAACTATCTCGCGCTACTTACAGAAAGATGATCCAAAATCTCGTTTGGGCGACTGCGTATAACTTAATCGCCATCCCGGTTGCCGCAGGTCTTTTCGTCCACTGGGGATTCGATCTCCCCATGAGCATTGGCGCAGTCGCGATGAGCCTGTCCACTATAATTGTGGCTGCAAATGCGCAATTACTTCGCCGTCTTAACTTGGTCACTCCGCCGGCGATGAAAGAGCGCCCGCTGCATCGCGGGACGCTAAGCCTGCAAGGGAACGAAAAACCTAGAGATTGACAATGCGGTTATAGATTGTGCAGATAGCCACCGGCTCATGTAGTCTTTGGCGCTACGTCAGCGCACCGGCCGCTACTTAGCTGGCCACTGGAAACAGAGGTTGTACCCGTCGGGATCGATGACGTACAACTGCTTCATGCCATAGTGCGCGATCTTCGGCTCTTTAGCGGCAACGCCGTGTGCGCGAAGGTGCATGTACGCCGCATAAAACACAATGGACGCTGGCATGTCGAAAACTTGCAACAGCGGCGCCATTCCTCGTATTTCAATGGCCAGGTCATCCTCCTTTTGGATGGCTAGGATAGCGGTCCCCACACAGGCTACGTTAAAATGAACTGCATGAAACGAAGAGCAATTACGATTAGTTTGGCTATGACTCTGGCGACGGTCACAAGTTTATCAGTCCATTCCAGGCACGTGAGAGCCCGTGAGATGCCTCAAGTCACTCTGCTTCGCACGCCGCGTGAAGGGATTCAGCCACAAACTGTGCTGGACCGCGACGGCGTGCTGCACATGATTTATTTCAAGGGCGATGCCTCGGCGGGCGATATCGAATACGTGCGCCGCGCGGCCGACGGGAAGGACTTCTCTCAACCCATTCGCGTAAACAGCGAGCCCGAAAGTGCCGTGGCGATTGGCACGGTGCGAGGCCCGCAAATAGCGGTCGGGCGCAACGGACGAGTCTACGTGATCTGGTTTGGTTCCCGAGCACACGCTACTCCGCCCGACACGATTCCCGTGTTCTTTTCGCGGATGATCAATTCACACAAAGCGTTCGAGCCGCAGCGCAACGTCATGCAATATGCGAAAGGCGGTGACGGCGGAATATCCATAGCCGCTGACGCACGCGGTGCCGTTTATGCGGTGTGGCATGCGATGGGTGCGGAACCTGGAGAAGGCCATCGGCGCGTATATCTGGCGCGTTCTACAGATGATGGCAAGACTTTTGCGCGCGAAGTACCGATTTCGCCGCCCGCCCTTGGTGCGTGCGGATGCTGCGGTATGCGGGCGTTCGCAGACGAGCGCGGAACGCTCTTTATTCTCTATCGCGCTGCGGCGCAGAACGTCCATCGAGATATGACCCTGCTCATATCCACAGACCAAGGAGTCACGTTTCGCGATACGACCGTGGGTCCTTGGGAACTGAATGCGTGTCCCATGAGCACGGCCTATCTGAGCGAAGGCGGAGAGCGCCTACGTGCTGCTTGGGAGACTGCTGGCCAGGTTTACTTCGATTCCGTCGAACCCGTTTCGCTCAAGGTTACGGTACCCATCGGAGCTCCCGGCGAAAGTAACAATCGAAAGCATCCTGCCATCGCGGCGAACGTGAATGGGCAAGTGCTGATGGTCTGGACGGAAGGGATGAGCTGGGCGAAAGGCGGGTCCGTCGCTTGGCAGCTTTTCGATAATGCCGGGAAGCCCGCCGGCGCGGAAGGTCATGCGCCGGGAGTCCCTGTTTGGGGACTGCCAAGCGTGTTCGCCGATCGTAAGGCAAATTTCACGATTATTTACTGATCGCCTTCCGGGTGACGGCGAGTACTTGCCGTGCGACGGCCCCTCCGAATCAGTGACCGTGACCCCCAAAACCATGGCCGGTGAGGTGCAGCACGACGACGACCAACACCAGCACACCGATCACGGCGTAGAAGATCTTGACTCCTAAGGGAGTCTCGTTGTTCGGTTGCTGCCCTACTTTACGCCGCTCCTGTTGCTTGCGTCGCCCGTAGCGGGTCAGGCCCCATGGTTTGTACACCCCCAGTGACGCGGCCACGACCAGCAGAAGTATGGCGAGGCTGGGAGCGCGCACGAGTTCGGTCTTCAGAGGACCGAGGTCGGCGCTGAACAATGTTTCTGCCGCAGCCCCTGATACGCGCTTCGCCGCCTCCGCCATTACCCCGAATTGGTGCACGAGCAAGGCGAAGGTGGCAAAAGTGGCCAGCCCGAATTTCAGCAGAATCCAGTAGTACCGAAACAAGCCCCATGGTGTGCCAAATGCCTGAAGAAGTCCCGTGGCCAGCGCAGCAAAACACATCGGGATGATGACAAACCTGCTGATCAGGTTCATCGAGAGATAGGCACCGCGCACCTCTTCTGCATCCTGGCTGGTCAGGCCGGCGATGCTGAGAACTAGAAAGGCGGCGACCGCGCCGAGCCAGCCAACCGAGAAGGTGACATGCGCGGTGATGGTCAACTTGCGGAGGGCGGGTGTCATCGCTTTACTCTCATTTTGGACCCCTCACCTGGCGGTCGTGAGGAGGGTGTTCGTTTGGTCGCGTGAGTCCGGCCCACATCAGATTCAGCGCGCAGCACAGCCGCATGACGGTAGATAAGGTCCGTAGTGCGAGTCAGGAAGTCGGCGATGGCAGTGAGCTGGTGGGTATCGAAATTCTCCAACAGAGCGGCTACATCTTTTCGTAATGGGCCGATCACATCCTGGATGTGCGCCAGCTTCGACGCCAGGTGAAGGATCTGTTTACGCCCATCGTGTGGGTCCGGTTCACGACGCAGGTAGCCAGATCGCTCCAGCCTCGCGACCACACCGGTGATCGCGCCACTGGTCAGGCCAGTGATCGCGCCCAGATCGCTGCCAGCCATTGCCCCGCGCTCGCGCAGCAAGTCGAGGCACTTGTGATCGGTTGGGCCCAGCCCGAGGCGCTCCGCGACCGCGTGGTGAAATAGCACCACCGCAGTGCTGTGTCGGCGCGCCAGCCCCCCGACGATCTCGTCGGCCAGCTTATGCTTACTCTCGCGTGCAGCTCCCATCGCATCCACTCCTATACGTGAGATACTCGCTTAGCAATTAAGCTAAATATCTAGCGAGATGCTGTCAAGCCCGCATTCACGATAATGGGACCTGCGCGATTTCAAAATAGTGCTTGACCCCGTACCGTAGTCCGGGGTTTAGACTGAACTCAGAAAGTGGGCATGGACATGAAGTCACTCACAATCGGGCGCCTCGCCAAGCAAGCCGGGGTCAATCTGGAAACCGTTCGTTTCTATGAGCGAAGAGGCTTGTTGCCGAAACCCCCACGCACGGCATCCGGTTACCGTCTCTTTCCAGCGGACGCTGCGCGCCGTCTCCGATTCATCCGGCGCGCTCAGGAGCTTGGCTTCTCGCTCACAGAGATCGGAGAGCTGTTGTCGCTTCGCGTGTCACGACGTACAACCAGCGCGGATATCCGCACGCGGGCGGAAGTCAAGATTGCCGACATCGAAGCGAAGATCAGAAGCCTGGAGTCTATGAAGAAGACCCTGCGGAAACTCACAAGAGTTTGCGACGGATGCGCACCCGTCGCCGAATGCCCAATTCTGGAAAGCCTCGACCGGGAGGACGCATGAGCAACAGGTGGAAGCAAAGCATCTTGGCAGTCCCGAGCGTCGGCGTCTCGGTCCTTCCCAAATTGGCTTGTCCGGCGTGCTGGCCAACCTATGCCGGGTTGCTAACGTCGATTGGTCTCGGTTTTCTGATTTCCGTTAGATACCTGCTGCCCCTGACGATTGCGTTTCTCGTCCTCGCTTTGGCGGCGATGCTTTTCAGGGCAAGAGATCGCCACGGGTACGGCCCTTTCCTGCTGGCAGTACTCGCGGCCGGCGGCGTTCTGCTTGGCAAGTTCGCAGGGGATTCCCGGCCCACCGTATACGGCGCGATCGGACTACTGGTAGTCGCTTCGCTCTGGAATACATGGCCTCGTCGGCACACCTCGAACGATGCCGCAGTCGGTTCCAACTGTCGTAAGGAGGAAATCCAATAAATTCTTTAGGAGAACACCATGACCACGAAAAAGAAAATCGAAGTTTTCAGTGCGGGTTGCTCAACATGCAAGGAAACAATCGAACTCGTCAAAAGGATCGCCGGTTCGTCGCACGAGGTCGTGATTCATGACATGCATCAGTCCGAGACAGCGTCCAAAGCGAAGAATTACGGTGTCCGCAGTGTCCCCGCTGTCGTCGTTGACGGCAAACTCGCAGGCTGCTGCGCAGGCCGTGGCCCGGATGAGCATGTCTTGCGGTCCGCGCTCACTTAGGCGTTGCGTATTCGCCGGAACTTTCCCTTCAACAACTTCCGCATCACCGATTTACGCTTCACATCCCAAGCATTCGGTCGGGAGCCGAATGCTTGGTTTCATCGCCATTGATCTGATAAACCGTAGAAACATCTGCCGCAGTTAAGCTTCGTTCGCCTTCATTAATCGCAATTAATCGTGATTCGCGCAGTCGACACTTCATCATCGAAGGGCCGAATTTCCTGAAAATGTTCGCAACTCATTGAATGACAAAGGAGTTGGCTCCCCGGGGAGGATTCGAACCTCCACCATTTCGGTTAACAGCCTTGTGCCTGATTTAATCACAATTGTGCCGGAGCCGAGACAAATCGACGGGAATCAGCAAATTCTAGCTAAATGGGCGTAGTCAGATTTACCATCTCTTTGCGGTCTTTATTCACTTTTTGCCGCCATTCATCACAATTCATATGACACTGGTATGACACTTCAAATCTCCGTCTCGGGGCCAAAAGTTCTTAAATGTGGAAGAAACCGAGCTGAGGGCTTCCATTACTTCCACGGAATGAGATTTAGGCTGGCGGCGATGTTTTGGAGGACGGCGCCGTCTTTGGAAGCGAAAGCTCGGTGGGTGTCGAGGCGCAGCCAGTACATGGGACCGCCGTCGGTACGGAACGCTAGTAACAGCTTTACGACGCGATCTGCGCACACCAGTCCTCCCTTGGCCCCCGTGAGAGTGCCGACGCGAGCCGGGGTAACCTCCTGACGGCCAGAGGGACACTCTTCTCGCCCCAACGCAGCCTGCACTCCTTCAACTGGCGTCTTCCATTCGAGACTGTTGGGTTCACCAAAGACAACGATTTTGCCGTCGCATGGAAGGGAGATCGTGAGGCCTCGTTCCGGGCCGGCTTGGTCGCCCGTCGTGGCCTTCAAATCGCGAGGAATCTCGATCGAATAGCCGAGAGCGGGATTGCGATAGGTGCCTTCAACCCTGCGATAGGTGTTTTCAACGCAATCCACTTTATGGGCGACGACATCGGCGGTTTGCTTCCTTCGAGGAAAGTCCCAGAAAGTTGTTGCTTTTCCGCGCAGCGTTTCGCCCTCAATACTTAGGCGCATGGAACAGGCCACTGAATCCAGTCGTCCAGACTGCTTCAATAATATTAGGTCCCTTGGGAACCCAATACGACCCGCGCTGGATACTCCGAGGAACTCCGGGTGCAGGTCGTAGCAAGTAACCATCCTACTCACTGCAAAGATTTGTATTCGCGGCGGTGGGGTGATGAATTCTTTGTCCTCGCCAAGCCTCAAGTCAGGACGCCAAATCAACGTCTCAAATTCATAGCAGCCTTGGACAGCCTCCCGTTTGATGAGCTGTGACTTCTCTTGATCAGAATCTCGCCCGTCCGGGCGATCTTGTACGGTTCCATTTCTAGCGCTGCACGACCATAGACTGAAAAGCCAACCACCACTGCAATTGTGATGCGCTTCATATTCTCAAATACAGCACAGCTGCGGGTATTCGACAGAACCAAGTGTTGGCGAGGTTCCTGTTGATAATCTTCTATCTGCCATCACGCTAGTCCGACTATGAGGCTTGAACCTACCCGAAAGTTCAGTTGTTACTGACAAATTATCTCCTTCATCGGAAGTTATCCGGAGAGGCTGCGGCGCGTTGCTGGTCTACCCCATCGGCGGTACTCTTGCCTAATGCGGCCCCTTCGGTATTCCATCAACGTCACATTGGACGGGTGCTGCGATCATCGTGCAATATCCGCGGACGAAGACTTGCATCGTCACGCGGTCGAGAACCTCGACCAAGCCGATGCCCTCCTTTTTGGCCGGGTGACTTACGAAATGATGGAGGCAGCGTTTCGGCCGCCGGCGCGGACGGGAGCGCGGCCTGATTGGATGGAACCCTTCGCCCGGACGATCGACGCGGCAAAGAAGTACGTCGTGTCGAGCACCCTGGACCGGGTCGATTGGAACGCGGAGCTCGTGCGCGGGGATCT
>Ga0209804_1000255_pt1 | contig 45825 bp, 40 predicted proteins | sample GraSoiAngelo_139_FD_185896 | JGI IMG/M metagenome (GOLD analysis project Ga0209804, IMG submission 185896) | Grasslands soil microbial communities from the Angelo Coastal Reserve, California, USA - 14_0929_12_20cm (SPAdes) (version 2) | ecosystem: Environmental > Terrestrial > Soil > Grasslands ... | reverse complement strand
CCCGCACAACCCCCTAATTACGCCGTACCGGCTCTATAGATGAAAGCCCTCCCATCTCAGCTCCGATGCCATAGCCCCCGCGCCCCGCCCCATCGCAAAACAGCGCTACCGATTTGACAAAGGCGTAGTCAAGCACACGGACGATCTACGCTCGTGGAGATGTCCCGAACCACGCTAACGAGGTCAGCCTTATAACGATCAAGCCCCGCGCGTTCCCGGCGTTGCAGGGTTGCCGCCTGATGCTGGGCCAGCAAATCCGGATCCAAAGCGTAACGCCCGATAGCCTCGGCTAGCGCGTCCGGGTCGCGAATCGGCACGATGAAGCCGTCGACGCCGTTATGAACAATGGAGCCAGAGTTCGGAGTCGTGACTACTGGCAGCCCGGAAGCTAGAGCCTCGTAAGTTACATCGGCCGAGCCTTCGGTGATCGACGGAAAGCAAAATACATCCGCCCAGCGGTACTCTTCCGGCAAGGAGTCGCGCGGGATATGTCCAGTGAAGTTGCCCACATTGGACGACGCGCTCAACTTCTCTCGATTCAAGTGAACTCCACCAACGAATCGAGCCTGAACCAATTTCGGTCCCAATTTGTTCAGTGCTTGAAGTAAGTAGGGCACACCCTTCATGATCGATACGCGCCCGACGAAAAGCACTCGCAGAGGCCGTGCCCCGTCGAAGGCCGCGCGCGCCGTGGGCGCGAAGCGACGCAGATCGACGCCGCTGGGCACAACTCGAATCTTATGTGCGGGCACCCCGCATGCGATCAATCCCCGCTCTAGAAACGGCGAACCCGCAATGACCGTGTCGGCGAGTCGCCACTCCTCACGCTCGCGTGCTTCGAGGGTAGATTTGCGAATACACCGTTCGCCGGAGGGCACCCAGTCATGCCAACGAGCGTATTCTTCTTCGGTCAGTTCTTGCTCGAGCGGCTTAGGACTACTGATTTGGTCGAGAATGCAACGCATTCCAGATCGTTTCGCGTACTCGAAAAGCTCAAGCGAAGCATCATTGCAGCCCCAAAGCACGTTACCATTGCCCAGGCCGTGCTTCCGGATATTTTCCGCGAAGCGTCTTGCACCTTCATCATAGATATCTTCAAGCGAGCCCGCCTTAGTCGCGCTGCGCTGTGCGCGCGCATACCACAGCCCGAGCCAATCGAAGCTCGTTACTTTCTTGGCGGGTATCGCATCTTCCTTCCGGCCAAGGAGGCGCTGAATTACAGCTGGCCTCTTCGTTGCCGGGAAAATATTCAGCATCGTCTCCAACCACAACTTGTTCCCGATATACCCATCGGTGAAGAATCGCTCAAGATGGCCGGCCTCTTGCAGCAACCGCGGTACGGCATAGTGTCGGCGGGCGCCGAGCATGGCGACGATTACGCGTGGCAGCGCGCCACTCTGGGGAGTCACCAAGTTTCGGGTCGCGGTACTATTGGAAATCGACACGATGTTTCCGATTTATGCATTCAAATGGACAGCATCTCGCCGCTATTCAGAGTCACTGTCCACGCTGCGCGGAAAGAGTTTTCGTTCAGGAGGCGATAAACCAGCCACCTTGCCGAAGTTGCCACACGTCATATCCACAGTTCGCGCCGAAATCGAGGATCCACACGCCATCAGGCACCGAAAGCGATCTCAGAAATTCGACAGCTGGGAAGAAATTCTTTCCCGATCCCCGAAAACTAGTCGCCAACAGTTTGCTTAAGGAGCGAACCTACTGCCTGTCATCAGCGATACCTACCGATGATCCGTGGTATCAGGTACGAATTCGGGTGCGACGCGTTGCTTCGACCCAACCAATACCGATGCCAAGGAAAACGTACCGAGCATGGCGGATGCCGCCACGTAAGCGATTGCGAGCCCCAGCACCCCGCGAGTTGGAACAAGCCACGCCGTTACCGCAAGAACGGTGGCACTCCAGCCCAAGTTGATCACAACAACCCACCACGCCCGGTTCATCCCAAGCAAAGCGCCGGACGCGATTTTGGCTAGTGCATTCAGTGGCGCAGCCGCCAGCAGCAAGACCAATACCATCCAGCCCTGTCGGAACCCGGGCCCGTAGAGGCTCATGATCCATGGGCTAAATAGAGCGGCCACGACAGCAGGGGGCAAGGATAACGCGAGCGTCAGACCGCAAATCCAGAGCGTCACCGAGCGGAAGCGCTTTTTTCTGTCGGCCTCCCATTCCTGCACGAGCACCGGGATGCTCACCCACATGAGAATCATCGGGAGGAACACCATGGGTCCGTGCCATTGATAGGCGGCATTGTACAAGGCAAGTCCTGCAAACCCCTGCTCCGACTGCGCCACCAAGGTCATGGCGAACCAGAGTGCTGGGGTCACCACCAAGTTAGCCATTAGACTGGGCAGGCTAAAACCAGTCAGAATGCGCCAGTCGGCGCCGCAACCGCCGTAGCGGACAACAATGCCGCGGCTATTTAGTTCCTTCATCAAGAGGACGCGCCCAACTACCCAAACCATGATGGCGCCTAATGCCAAGCCAAGGAGGGCTCCTTCGACACCCATGAGTCGCGCCAGGAACACCATGGTTATGAGCGACACGACGCCATCGAGGATGTTCAGTTTGGCCAGAGCATCGAACTTTTCCAGGCCCGCCAAGACTCCCCCCTGAATCCCTCGAAACGCCGTGGCAGCCATGAGCGACGATCCCCACACCAAGGCGCTTTGTAGGTGCGGTGCATTGAGCATGGCGCCAGCAATCGCTCCCGACACCGAAATCAACACAACGGTAGCCAGCAGCACGGTGCCGATGGAGACTGACGTGACCAGCGCAATCACGCGACCGGCCCGAAGCGGATCGCTGGTCGCGTACTTGGCGACAAATCGCGTCGCAGTCTCGCCAAGGCCCATTCCGGCCATCAATCCGGCCATGCCGAGCGTCGACTGGATGAGACCCAATTCGCCGAAAGAGACCTGCCCCAAAACGCGGGCGACCACGATCATTGCCACCAATACGAGAATACGCGCGGTCGCCGAACCGAACAGGCTCCAAAGCGAGCCGCGAGCGAGGCGCTTCGCAATGGAGGATGTCGTGAGCCGCTCGTACAGGGACGAGGGTAGGATCTTTCTTCCCATTGCGAGCACGATAGATTCCATCGACGAAAAGACTACCCGCAAGACATTGAGAACACGTCACAAAAGGTGCGACACTCCTGAAGACTTGTGATCTGGACTCCACGTAGAATCCGAGCCTTTCGCAAGTTATTGAATCGGTTGCACAGTGCCGCGCCCATTCCGCTGGAGACTCTGCATTGTCCTGGGCGTGTGCCTCGTATCGTCGGCACTGGCTTACCCACCGGACCCGGAACAAGGGCAGGAACCAACGCTGGTGCACAGAGGGGGCCTCACGCTCGAGTCATCGCTCGGCATCGAAGCCCTCTATGACAGCAACATTTTTCAGAGCGCGACGGATGTGCAGTCTTCGCTGATCTGGAAGCTTGGGCCCCGCTTACGGCTGCGGTTCGAACCGGCTCGCAGCCGCCTGGAATTCAGGTACAAGGGCGACTATGGCTGGTACGACAAGTCCAGTGACGACGACTACGCCGATCATGCGTTGCAGGCGGGCGCGTACCTGCTGCTGGGTGAACGCAGCGGACTGGACCTCGTGGCGTCCTACGATGAAGCACACGAAAATCGCGGCACCGGGTTGTCGTTGGGTCTCGACCCTGCTGCTGGCGGCTTTCCGCAGAGTCCGGATCGCTACACCACCGGGCAGTTCCTCGGCCGCTATACGTACGGCGTCTCTCATACGCGGGCCTTTGTAAGCCTCGAGGCGAGCACCGATAAGATCGCCTACCAGAATAACCTGGCGCTCACCCAGCCGTTCGATCGGGACGAATCCTATGGCCAGGCTACATTCGGTGTCCGTGTTCGACCGAAGACCTCCCTGGAGCTGAGCGTGCAGGCGCTGGACATCACGTACGATCATCCCCGTGCATCCGGACTGAACCTGGATAGCCGGGAGTATCGCTACCTGCTTGGGGTTGTGTGGGAAGCAACCGGCACGACGACGGGGTCCGTGCGGGTCGGCGGGGTAACCAAGAGATTTGACGACCCCGCTCTCCCGGATTATTCCGCCCCGAACTGGGAGGTGGCGATACGCTGGTCCCCCCGGACGTACTCGCATTTCACCCTGAGCACCAGGAGATATCTGGCAGAACCCGTTGACCCGTCCGGGGATGCCACTGATTTGGCGGTTTACTCCCTAACGTGGACTCATGGATGGAGCAGCCGCCTGGAGTCGAGGTTGGCCCTGTCGAGATTCTACTGGACGTATCGGTTTGTGACAGGCGAGCGCAAGGACAGGAGCCCGCTATACAGCCTCGCCCTGACCTACAAGATGCGCTGGTGGCTGCGCTGGGAAGCCGGGCTCGACCTCAATGCGCGGGATAGCCCCGTCGCGAGCTATAATTATAAGGAGAACATCGCTCGACTCGGGGCCAGGATCACCTACTGATGCCCTGGCTTGCAGGGCCACTTTTGAAACAGCCGCGAACGATAGGGGTCTGGCCGCCCTTGATGCTTTTCCTGTGGCTCGCGGCTGTCGCCGCGCTCGCCCAGTCCACGGACAGCCTTTACAGGCTCGGCCCGGGCGACCGGATCATCATCAAGGTTTTTGGTGAAGAAGATCTCAGCATGGATGTGCGGCTCAACGACACCGGCCGGCTCAACTATCCCTTTCTCGGTGAGCTGGTGGTACAAGGCCTCACGGTCACCGAGCTGGAACGGCTCATCACCCGCGGTCTCAAGGGCTCCTATCTCCGCGACCCGGCAGTCACGGTATCGATCGCCGAGTATCGGCCATTTTTCCTGTACGGCGAGGTACAGAAGCCGGGCGGCATTCCCTATCAACCGGATTTGACGGTCGAGCGCGCCATCGCACTCGCCGGCGGGTTCACGGAACGGGCGTCGCGCAGCAAGATCGAGGTGGTTCGAGCCAGTGACCCGAAACACAAGGCGGTGCGGATTGAGCTCTCCGATCCCGTGTATCCCGGTGACGTCATCACCGTGAAGCAGAGCTTTTTCTAGTCGCGTGCGCTGATGAACCGGGGCAACTCGACGATACCGGTGGATGAGGACTGGGAAGCCGGCGACGAGATCGACTGGCGCTACTACTGGAGCATCATCAACCCGCGCAAGTGGTCGATCATCGGCCTCGCCCTGGGCGTGGGCCTGCTGACCACGCTGGTCGTGTTCGCCATGACACCGATCTACCGTGCTTCCACCACGCTGCTGATCGAATCGCAGGCGCCCAACGTCGTCTCCATCCAGGAAGTCTACGGCCTCGACACGCGCAGCCAGGATTATCTTGCGACCCAGGTTGAGATCATGGGCGGGCGGCCGATAGCCGAGACGGTCGTGGATCGCCTCGGGTTGATCGAGCAGCCTGCATTCAGGCCGCAGCACGACTGGCAGTCCTGGTTGCCCGGAATGCAGAAAAGAGCCGGCCCGTCGCGGCAGAGCGAACGCGAGAGTGCGATCGGTGCTTACCTCGACAGGTTGAGTATCGAGCCCGTGCGCAACACGCAGCTCGTGCGCGTCGAGTTCGAATCGCCGGATCCGGGACTCGCCGCGAGGGTCGCAGAGGCGCATGCCAAGGCCTATATAGAGAGCACGCTCGAGGCGCGCGCCGACGCGACCCGGTCCGCCACCGAATGGATGGCGACACGGCTGGAGAGCCTGCGCAAGGAATTACAGGCCTCGGAAGCCAACCTGCAGGCGTATCGGGAACAGGAGCACATCGTCGACGCGACCGGGCTCAAGGCATTGCCTGCCTCGGAGATCAGCAACCTGTCTGCCCGGCTGCTGGAAGTGCGACAAACGCTTGCCGCGGCGAAGATTGCCTACCTGCAGGTGACTCCTGCGGCCGGAGAAGGGGGAAACCTGCTGGGCGTTCCCGCCCTGCTCGCGGACGAAGGCATGCGCCGTGCCCAGACGGCCCAGGCGACTGCACAACAGGCGGTGGCCGAGCTGGAGAAACGCTACGGGGCGTCACATCCCAAGATGATCGCTGCCCAGAACGAGCTCGCCCAGGCCACCGAGAATCTCAACAACCAGGCCCGCAGCGTCATCGAAGGCATCAGGAAACGCTACGAGGCGGCGAAGTCCGAGGAGGCCGCGATCGTGGCGGCGCTCAATCGCGCCGGCCAGCAGTACCAGCAGGTGGGCCGCAAGGAGGCGAAGCTCGAGAGCCTGCAGCGGGCCGTGGACACGAATCGCCAGCTTTACGACCTCTTTTTCAAACGGCTGAGCGAAACCTCGGCCACTGGCGATCTCGCGACCGCGCGGGCGAGAATCGTCGAGCCCGCCGTGGTACCCCGCCTGCCCGCCAAGCCGCACAAGCTCCTGATCGTGTCAATCGCCGTGCTGCTGACCCTGCTGTTCGGTGTCGGCGTGGCCTTCCTGCTCGCGTCCCTCGACGACACCGTCAAGAGCGCGAGGGATGTCGAGGAAAAACTCAAGCGTCCCCTGCTCGGCATCGAGCCGCGGCTCGCAGATCCGGCCCTGAGTGCGGCCAGCATGCTCGGCAAGGGCGAGGAGGCGGGAGAAACCGATCCGCGTTTCTCCGAGGCCATACGCACGATCCGCACGGCCATCTCGCTCGATAATCTCGACAAACCTCACAAGGTCATCCTGGTCACCTCCTCGATCGGAAGTGAAGGCAAGTCCATATTTGCGCTCAACCTCGCGGTCGCATTTGGCCGTGCAGAAAAGACCTTGTTGCTCGATGGAGATCTGCGGCGACCCGCGGTCGGCAGGATGCTCGGGCTGCCGCGGGATGCACCGGGCCTGTCCGAGCTGCTGGCCAGTAGCGCCCGGCTCCCCGAATGCGTGATCGGCACGGGTGTCAAGGATCTGGACGCAATCTCAACGGGGTTCATCCCCCCCGATCCGCTGCAGCTCCTGTCCTCGTCCCGCATGTCCAGTGCGCTCAAGGTGCTGGCCAACACCTATTCGCGCATCATCATCGACTGCGCGCCCATATTGCCGGTGAGCGATGCGGCCGTGCTGTCGAAGTACGCGGACTGTGTGCTCTATGTCGTGAAGTCGGACGCGACCAAAGTGCCGCAGATCAAGAACGGCCTCGGCCTGCTCGAGCGGGTCAACGCGCCGATACTGGGCATCGTGCTCACCCAGTTTGATGTTCGCAAGGCCGAAAAATACGGTAATTATGACTATGGCAGCTATTACGAGCCGGATGCTGCGAAGTCTTAGGCGGCCCGATTCAAGGCGGCCTGATATCGCACCCCCGGCGCTCGTTCGGGCCTCCATCGCCGCGCTCTTGCTTGTGCTCGGCTACGCCCTGAGCGTCGCCGCCCGTACCGGGCTGGCCGACGTATACGCCGAACCGGCCAAGTCCTATCTGCAGACGAAGCGCGACGCGGGCGAGGTACTGACCCGGGACGAATGGCAGGCCCTCTACGGGAGCCTCACCCGGGCGTTGGCACTGGCACCGGGTGATCCAGACAACCTCAGCGAGCTGGGCCGCCTGCATCGGATCCTCCTCGAGGCAGACGATCTCGATGCCGGGGAGATCTCGCGCTACGGGGATGCGGGCGCCGGCTACTACCGGGCGGCTCTTGCGCTGCGCCCGACGTGGCCCTGGGATTGGGGCAACCTGGCGCTGGTGAAATATCAGCAATACCAGGATAGGAGCGGCGTCTATCAGGACGCACTGGTGCGCGCCGTCGAATTCGGCCCGCGGGAGCCGTCATTGCAGGACCGGGTCGCGGAGCTGGGCGCGAGCAGCTGGTGGGCCCTGAATCCGGCCGCTGCCCGGGCGGTCCTGACCGCCGCCGACCGGGCACTCGAGCGCGATGCCCAGTCGTTTTCCGAGAGGTCGGATGCGAAGGAACGATGGCGGCCGCTGTGCACCCGCGCCGGCGACTCCTTCGCGCATATCAAGCGTCACTGTGAGACGCTCGGCTTGACATAGTGGCGGGAATCGCGCTGCGCGGCGCGTTGACAGAACCGGACGTGACGACCATAGTCAGCAGCCCATCAGGGAACCCACCTGCGCTTGGGGAGATCGTCATGAAAATCAGACCGATCGTCATCGGGATGGTGGCTTGGTTGCTCCTGCCCTTGGCCGGTGCGAGTGCACCAGCCGTATTCGATCCAGGCCTGAATCAGGCCGGCGCGGGTATCGATCTGCAGCGCGGCGCTGCGCACCCGGCCGAGAACTTTGGGCGCAAAGAGAACGAGGATAAGGACGACAAGGGCGACAAGGACCACAAGGGCAAGCATTGCGACGACGGCGACCATGGCGATGGTGGCGACCGTGGCGGCCACAGCGACCATGGCGACCGTGGCGGCCATGACGACGATTGCGACAGGAGCCGAAGCAAACCGCACCGCTAGGGCTCAAAGGAAATAAAGTCGGTCAGCCGACCTTACCGCCACCGATTAAAATCAAACGGCGTACGTTCCAGGACGTACGCCGTTTTCGTTTGGGGAATCGCAAGTGATGGCGCCACGGGCTCCCGCCGATCGCTTCCTGTTTCATGCCTTCCTGGCGCTGTTGTTGTGGATCCCTCTGCCGTTCGGTAGCAACGTCGCCTGGGCCTCATCGTTCATGGAAGCCTGGGTGTTCCTGATCGCGGGCCTGTGGCTCGTGCAGTACTACCGGGGCAAGGTTTCGCTGAGCCGTCCCTTCGTCCGCGCATGGCCCGTGACCGCGTGCCTGCTCGCCGCCCTGTTGTGGATACTCGTGCAGGCGCTGCCCCTGCCGGCCGGCGCCCTCGGCCTGCTCTCGCCGCGGGCCCTTGCGATCCACAGCAGCACGCACAGCTACCCGAGCCTGTCGCTCGACGTCCACGCCACCCGCCAGGCGGCCCTGCAGACACTGGCGTACCTGCTCTTCTTCTGCCTGACGTTGCTGCTCGTCAACAGCAGGCCGCGCATCAGGCTGCTGGCGCAGGCGCTCATCGTGGGCGGCGTGTTCCAGGCCGCCTATGGCTCGCTCATGACGCTCGCCGGACTCGAGCACGGGATGTTCATCGACAGGCAGGACCCGGGGGTGGCCACGGGCACGTTCATCAACCGCAATCACCTGGCGGGTTACCTGGAAATGTGTCTCGCGGCTGGCGTCGGCCTGATGCTGGCCGAGCTCTCGAGTACCCGTGCGACCGGCTGGCGCGACAGTGCGCGCCAGCTGTTGCGGACCCTGCTTGGCAACAAGGCGCGCGTGAGGCTCGCGCTCGTGGTCATGGTCACGGGCCTCGTGCTCACGCGCTCGCGTATGGGCAACACGGCGTTCTTCGCAAGCCTGACCGGCGTGGGCTGTTTCTACCTGCTGGCCGTGCGCAAGCTCTCAGGCCGCACCATCACCTTCTTCGCCAGCCTGCTCATCATCGATCTGCTCGTCGTCGGCAATTTCTTCGGCCTCGAGAAAGTGGCGGAGCGCATCCAGCAGACTTCCACTGAGCCTGGGGATCGCGTCGACACGGACCGCGACGCGCTCGCGATGCTGCGGGACTTCCCGCTGACGGGCATCGGAGCCGGAGCCTTCTATGCCGTCTACCCGATGTATACCAGCGCCGTCGTCGTCACCGGCTTCACCCGGCATGCACACGACGATTACCTGCAGTTCGCCTGCGAGTTCGGGCTGTTTTTCGCGGCCGTGCTGGGCGCCGTCGTGCTGGCCTCGCTCTGGACGGCCATTCGCGCCCAACTCAAGCGCCGCGACCAGCAATTGCAGGGCATGGGCTTCGCGGCCACGATGGCCATCGTGGCGCTGCTGATTCATTCGGCGGTCGACTTCAATCTGCAGATCCCGGCCAACGCGGCGATGTTCGTCGTCATGCTGGCCCTCGGATGGGTCAGCCGGTACTGGGACCCACTGATCGATCTCCCGGCGCACCACTGATTGTTTTTTGGTGTTTCAGCGCCGGCGCCCGGCGGGCGAGCGCCGTCGACTTGCCGCGCGGCGGCGGGCCGGGGCGGGCCGCGGGGAGCGGCGCGCGGCTGACTTGCGCGCCGGGGTGCGCGAGCTCTTGCGTGGCGCGGCCTTGCGGGTGGCGTGCGTGCGGGCCTTGCGGCGCGGCGCGGCTGACCTGCGAGGCTTGGGCGCCGCCCGGGGCCGTGCCGCGGCGGCCGCTGGCGCGGGCTTGCGGCTGGCGGGTGCGGCCGCGGCGCCGTCGGTGCCGCGCAGCTGCTCGAGAATTCCCGGGTTCTCGAGCGTGGAGACGTCCTGGGTGATCTGCTCGCCGCGCGCAATGGCCTTGAGCAGGCGGCGCATGATCTTGCCCGAGCGCGTCTTGGGAAGGTTGTCCGCGAAGCGGATGTCGTCGGGCTTGGCGATCGGACCCAGCTCCGCGCCTACCCAGTCGCGCAGCTCCTTCACCAGCGCGCTGGTGTCGCCGGTGGGGCGTGGACCGCGGCACACGACGTAGGCGAACACCGACTCGCCCTTGATGTCGTGGGGCTTGCCGACCACGGCGGCCTCCGCCACGCGCGGATGCGCGACCAGCGCCGACTCGATCTCCATGGTCCCGAGACGGTGCCCGCTCACCTTCAGCACGTCATCGATGCGTCCCAGGATCCAGAAATAGCCGTCCTCATCCCGATGCGCGCTGTCGCCCGCCACGTACAGGCGGTTGTGGAACTTCTCCCAGTACCCCGCCACGTAGCGCTCGTTGTTGCGCCAGATGGTGCGCAGCATCGCCGGCCAGGGCTTCCTGATCACGAGGTACCCGCCGGCATCGGCGCGCGTCACCGGCGCACCCTGATCGTCGACGATGTCCGCATCGATCCCGGGGAGCGGCTGCGTGCACGAGCCGGGCTTGGTCGCGGTCACGCCCGGGAGCGGGGAGATGAGGATGGCGCCGGTCTCGGTTTGCCACCAGGTGTCGACGATCGGACAGCGGCCCTGGCCGATCACCCGGTGGTACCACATCCACGCCTCGGGATTGATGGGCTCGCCCACGGTGCCAAGCAGCCGCAGGCGCGAAAGATCGTACTTCGCCGGCAACGCATCGCCGAGCTTCATGAGGGCGCGGATCGCCGTGGGCGCGGTGTAGAACACCGTCACACCATGCGTCTGGCAGTTCTTCCAGAAGCGTCCGCCGTCGGGGTGCGTCGGCCCGCCTTCATACAGCACCACGGTCGCGCCCGCCGCGAGCGGCCCGTAGGCGACATAGCTGTGCCCGGTGACCCAGCCGACGTCCGCGGTGCACCAGAACACGTCCTCGTCGCGCAGATCGAACACCCACTGCGTCGTGACTTTCGCGCCCAGCAGATACCCGCCGGTGGCGTGCTGGATGCCCTTCGGCTTGCCGGTGGAGCCCGAGGTGTACAGCAGGAACAGCGGGTGCTCCGCGTCCACCCATTCGGCTTCGCACGCAGCCGGCTGGCCATCGATGACCTCGTGCCACCACAGGTCGCGGCTCGGATCCATGCTGATCGGCTGGCCGGTGCGCTTGAGAACGATCACGCGCCGCACGCTCTTGCAGCCGCTTGCGAGCGCCTGGTCGGCCGCCGCCTTGAGCTCGACCGCGTGGCCTCCGCGCCAGCCGCCGTCGGCGGTGATCACGAGCTTGGCCTCCGTGTCGATGATGCGATCCTTGAGCGCCGGCGCCGAGAAGCCGCCGAACACCACCGAATGGACCGCGCCGATGCGGTTGCAGGCGTGCATCGCGACGAGGATCTCGGGCACCAGCGGCATGTAGATGATGACGCGGTCGCCGCGCGTGACGCCCTGGGACTTGAGCGCGTTGGCGAAGCGGCAGACTTCCGCGTGCAGCTCGCGGTAGGAGAGGCGCCGCACGTCCCCGGGCTCACCCTCGAAGATGACGGCGGTCTTGTGGCCGCGCTCGTTCAGATGCACGTCGAGGCAGTTGTAGGAGGCGTTCAGGCGACCGTCGCCGAACCAGCGATAGTTGGGAGCCTGCGTGTCGTCCAGCGCCACGGTGAAGGGCGTGTGCCAGGTGAGCTCCTGGGAGGCGAGATCGGCCCAGAATCCGACATGGTCGTCGCGCGCGCGCTTGCGCAGCGTTTCCAGGTCCGCCGGCTTGACGCGCGCGCGCGCCGCGAAGCCGGGCGGCGGGTTAAAGGTGCGCTTCTCCAGGAGAATCGATTGTATGTTCTTGTCCGCCATGGCTCGCTCCTGACAAACGATTGCGGCTGTGAAGCGCAGCATAGCCGAATTGCCAGCGGCTGGCCCGTCAGCGCCGCGCCTGCGCCAGGGCCGCGCCTGCGTCAGTGCCGCCGCTGCGCCAGCAGCCGCTCGATCATGGCGCGCGCCTGCCGTGCATAACCGCCGCCGAACAGGTTGGCGTGGTTCAGCACATGGTAGAGGTTGTAGAGCTCGGCACGCGCCTCCCAGGCTGGCGCGAGCGGCGCCGCCGCCTGGTACGCCTGGTAGAAGCGCTCGCCGAAGCCGCCGAACAGCCGTGTCATCGCCAGGTCGGTCTCGCGATCGCCGTAGTAGACCGCCGGGTCGATGAGCACCGGCTCACCGCTCGCGCTCGCGAGCCAGTTGCCGCCCCACAGGTCCCCGTGCAGGAGCGAGGCCGCCGGGCGGTGAGCGGCGAGCAGCACCGGCACCGACTCGAGCAGCCGCTCCCCGGCGGCGGCGGGAAGCTCCGCAAAACCGTGCGCGGCGGCCATCTCGAGCTGCGGGCGCAGGCGCCGCTCGCGAAAGAATTCCGCCCAGTCCTCGCTCGCGGCGTTCACCTGCGGCGTGCGGCCGATGGTGTTGTCGCGCACCCAGCCAAAGCGCGGCGCCGTGACGGCGTGCAGCGCGGCGAGCTCCCTCCCCAGGCGCGCTTCGCACTCCGGCCCCGCCACGCCGGTCTCGATCCACTCGAGCGCCAGAAACGCGCCGGACTGCGTATGCCCGCTCGCCAGCACCCGCGGCACGCGCACCGTGTGGGAGCGCTCGAGCTCGACGAGCCCGGCTGCCTCGGCCGCGAGCATGGCCCGCGCCTCGAGCGGGGCGAGCTTCACGAACATCGGGCCCGCAGCGGCCGGCCAGAGATAGCACTCGTTGATGCTGCCGCCCGACACGCGCCGCTGCGGCCCCAAGGCACAGCTCGTGCCGGTCAGCGCGCCGATCTCACGGGCGATGGCCGCAAAGCGCTCCATCTCATGCCGCGGGGCACCGCCTCAGCCGGCGGGCAGCTGCGCCAGCCGCTCGCCCTGGCGGCGCAGGAACGGTCCGAAGCCGAGTCGGTCGTACAGCTCCGACAGCGCCGGCATGTCGGGCAGGCGGCGCCTGAGCCCGGGGGCCGCGACCTCGAGCGACAGATCGCAGGCGATGCGCGTGAGCCGGCGGGCGAGATACACCGACTCGCGATGCGCACTCAGGCGCGCCCCCAGGGTTCCCGCGCCGCGCAGCTTCAGGTGCGCCACCCGCGCCAGGTCACCGTACAGCTCATCGAGGGAGCTGAAGGAGCGCATGAGGCAGGCGGCGGTGCGATGCCCGATGCCCGGCACGCCGGGAATGTTGTCCACCTCATCGCCGGTGAGCGCGAGATAGTCGGCGAAGCGCTCAGGTCTCACGCCGAAATGCCGCTCGATGTCGTGATAGCCGAACTGCTCGCGCGCGCCGAAGTCCCAGAACAGATCCCCGTCGCGCACCAGCTGCGCCAGGTCCTTGTCGCGGGTGATGAAGGCGCAGCGCTCCCCCTGCGTGCGCATCAGCGTGGCGAGCGTGCCGATGAGGTCGTCGGCCTCGTAGTCCGGGTCCACGAACACCGCGACCCCGAGCCGCCGGCACAACTCGCGGCAGTGCTCGAACTGCAGCGCCAGGTCCGCCGGCGCGCGCTCGCGGTTGGCCTTGTACGGCGGGTAGATGCGATTGCGGTAGGAGCCGGCGCGGCGCTGATCGAAGGCGACCGCCATGTAGGTGGGGCGCACCCGCTCGATGAGGTCTCCGAGGAAGCGCGCGAACCCGAACACGGCGTGCGCGGGGTTGCCGTCCCGGTCGCGCATGTCGGGCAGCACGGAGTGATAGGCGCGAAAGACGTAGACCGAAGCGTCCACTAGGAAGATCAAGGCGCCGCTCCGCTGCTGGAAACCGGCGCCACCTTAGCAGCCGGCGGCCCCGATCGTCACGCGCCGATCGCGCGGCCTTCAAGCGCGCGGTCAGCTGAGCCAGCGCTGGATGCGATCGTGCAGCGGGCTCGAGCGCGGAAAATGCGCCACCAGGTATTCCATCTGGTCGGCGAGCACGCGCCGTCCCTTGAGAAAGATGTATTCCGCATAGGTCGGCGTGAACGGCACCGCGATCAGCTGCATGCGCGCCTGCTCGGGTGTGCGCGAGGCCTTCTGGTTGTTGCAGCGGCGGCAGGCCGCCACCACGTTGGTCCACAGGTCCGTGCCGCCCTGGCTGAAGGGCCGGATGTGATCGCGCGACAGCTCGCGCGAGACAAAGCGCTGGCCGCAGTACATGCACAGGTACGCGTCGCGCCGGAACAGCGTCTGGTTGTTCAGCGGCGGCACGTAGTCGTGGCGCGTGTTGCCCGGATTGCCGGTGTGCCCGACCGTGGCGACGATGGAGTTGACCTCCAGGACCGTGCGCCGCCCGCTGCGCGCATTGGTGCCGCCGTACAGCTCATACAACAGCGAGCCGCACGTGTAAGCCACCTGCTCTTGGGTGTACAGTCGCGCGGCTTCCTTGTAGTCGATCCACTCGAGCGGCATGCCGGCGACATCGGTGCGCAGGACCAACTGCGACAGCCCGCGCGCCGCCACAGTCGCGACTATCGCGAAGTCCTCCGGGAGGCCGTGATCGGCGCGCTCGAGATCGATGCCTAGCATGGCGGGGTACGATACGGCACTTGTGTGCATGAGTTCAACATTGCAAGATCTTAATTCAACTGGGGATTTGCAGACACGTGGCTGGCCGGCCACGTACGCGAGGGCCTGAATGTCAGTAACCATTGGCGCCCTGCGCGAGAGCGCGCCGCGTGAAACGCGGGTCTGCCTGGTCCCGGAGGTGGCCGACAAGCTCACCCGGGAGGGCGCCCGGGTCCTGATCGAGCGCGGCGCAGGCGTGCGCGCCTGCTTCCCGGACTCTCTTTATAAGGGTGTCAGCTGGGCGGACTCCGCCGCCGGCGTGCTCGCCACGGCGGACGTGATCCTGACGGTGCAACCGCTGACGCTGGAGCAGATCGGGCAGCTCAAGCCCGGCGCGGTGGTCATCGGCTTCATGCAGCCGCACGCGCGCGCCGCCGAGGTGCGGGCACTCAAGGCGCGCGGCGTCACGAGCTTCGCCGTGGAGCTGGTGCCGCGCATCTCACGCGCGCAGTCGATGGATGCGCTGTCCTCGCAGGCCGCGATCGCCGGCTACAAGGCGGTGCTGATCGCCGCCTCTCACCTGCAGAAGTTCCTCCCCATGCTCACCACCGCCGCCGGCACCATCCGCCCCTCGCAGCTGCTGATCATCGGCGCCGGAGTGGCGGGACTGCAGGCGATCGCGACCGCGCGGCGCCTGGGCGCCGTGGTCGAGGCCTACGACGTGCGCAGCGCCACCCGCGAGCAGGTGAAGTCGCTCGGCGCGAAGTTCGTCGACACCGGCGTGAGCGCGGAAGGGTCCGGGGGCTACGCGCGCGAGCTCACCGCCGAGGAGAAGGCCAGACAGCAGGAGGTGCTGGATGCGCGCATCGCCGCGGCGGACGCCGTGATCACGACCGCATCGGTCCCCGGGCGCCCGGCACCGAAGATCATCTCGCGCGCCGCCGTGGAACGCATGCGCGCCGGCTCGGTGGTGGTCGACATCGCCGCCGAGCAGGGCGGCAATTGCGAGCTCACCAGGCCCGGCGAGGTGCTCGAGCACCAGGGGGTGAAGATCGTCGGCCCGGTGAATCTGCCCGCCGAGCTCGCCTATAACGCCAGCGAGATGTACGCGCGCAACCTCTACAATTTCCTCAAGCCGGCGCTGGTGAAGGGCGAGCTGGCGATCGACTGGAGCGACGAGGTGTTCGCGCAGTCGTGTCTGACGAGCGGCGGACAGATCAAGCACGAACCGACGGCCAAGGCGCTGGAGGGTACGACATGACCGGGATGGTGGCGCTGTATATCTTCATGCTCGCGGCCTTCACCGGTTACGAGGTCATCTCGCGTGTGCCGGTGATCTTGCATACCCCGCTCATGTCGGGCTCGAACTTCGTGCACGGCATCGTGCTGGTCGGCGCGATGGTCGCGCTCGGCAGCGCGGCCACGCCGCTGGAGAAGACCATCGGCTTCATCGGCGTGCTGCTCGGCGCCGGCAACGCCGTGGGCGGTTACGTCGTGACCGAGCGCATGCTGGAGATGTTCAAGTCGAGCGGGCGAGCGGCGCGCCAGAGGCCGCACTGATGCCGGGGGGGATTTCCGCCGACCTGGCGATCCAGGCGAGCTACTTCCTCACCGCGGTGCTGTTCATCATGGGGCTCAAGCGCATGAGCTCCCCGGTCACGGCCCGCAGCGGCATCCTGTGGGCCGGCGCCGGCATGCTGGTGGCGACCCTCATCACCTTCCTGTACCCGGGAATGTCCAACTACGGGCTGATTCTCCCGGCGATGCTGGTGGGCGCGGTGCTCGCGTGGTGGAGCGGCAAGCGCGTGGCCATGACCAACATCCCGCAGATGATCGCGCTCTACAACGGCATGGGGGGCGGGGCCGCGGCGGCGATCGCGGCGGTGGAGCTGTATCGCGGCGGGACCGAGGGCTACGCGAGCACCACGCTCGCGGTGGCCGGCGGCATCATCGGCGCGGTGTCCTTCAGCGGCAGTTTGATCGCCTTCGGGAAACTGCAGGGTCTGATCACGCGCAGCATCCGCTTCCGCGGCCAGCAGCTGCTCAATCTGCTGCTGCTCGCCGTGGCGCTGGTGCTCGGTGCGCTGGTCGCCGCACACCTCGACGCCTCGCTCGCGGTGGTCACCGGATTCTTCCTGCTGGCGCTGCTGCTCGGGCTCACCATGACGCTGCCGATCGGCGGTGCCGACATGCCGGTCGTCATCTCGCTCTACAACGCGCTGACGGGACTGGCGGTCGGCCTCGAGGGCTTCGTACTCAACAACGCTGCCATGATCATCGCCGGCACGGTGGTGGGCTCGGCCGGTACGCTCCTCACGCAGCTGATGGCGAAGGCCATGAACCGCTCGCTCGGCAACGTGCTGTTCTCGGGGTTCGGCGACACCGGTACTGCTGCCACCGGCGAGGTCAGCGGGAGCCTCAAGCCCATCGAGGCGAGCGACGCCGGCGTGATGATGGCCTTCGCCAGTAAAGTGATCGTCGTTCCGGGTTACGGCATGGCAGTGGCGCAGGCGCAGCACAAGGTCTGGGAGCTGTCTCAACTGCTCATCGAGCGCGGCGTGCAGCTGCGGTTCGCCATCCATCCGGTCGCGGGGCGCATGCCCGGCCACATGAACGTGCTGCTGGCCGAAGCGGGCGTCCCCTACGACCTGATTGCCGATCTCGATGAGATCAACGCCGAGTTCGAGACCGCCGACGTCGCGCTCATCATCGGCGCCAACGACGTGGTGAACCCGGTGGCGCGCACCGACAAGTCGAGCCCGATCTACGGCATGCCGATCCTGAACGCCGACAAGGCGAAGAACGTCATCGTCATCAAGCGCGGCAAGGGCGCGGGATTCTCCGGCATCGAGAACGCGCTGTTCTATCTGGACAACACGCGCATGCTGTACGGGGATGGGCAGAAGGCGGCGGCGGAGCTGATCCAGGCGATCAAGGCGGTGGAGTGAGGCGCGGGCACGTGCCCATGTACGAACACCGCCGTCAGCGCCCGCTGCCGCCAGTCGCCTTTGTGGTGCGGTTGCTGCGGCACTTCGCCCTCGCCGCACTGCTGCTCGCGGCCTCCCTCGGGCTCGGCATGCTCGGCTACGAGCACTACGAACATCTCGAGTGGCGTGATGCGTTCGAGAACACCTGCATGCTGCTGGGTGGCATGGGGCCGGTGAGCAATCCGCTAACCCCCGCGGGCAAGCTGTTCGCGGGCTGCTACGCGCTGTACGCGGGACTGGTGTTCATCGTGACCGCGACCATCATCCTGGCCCCGGTTCTGCACCGCATGCTGCATCTGTTTCATTGCGACGAGCGCGACCCATGAGCCCTCCACTTCGAGCCCCATCGACTGGTGCGGTCGCGGCGTGCGCGGGCCTGGCCCTGGCGCTGCTGCTTCCCGCGGCGCTGCGCGCCGCGACTCCCGCGGGCGAAGCGCCGCCGAAGCCGCTCACCGGCGCGCAGGTGCTGGCCGCGTCCACGGCCGCGGACTGGCGGGCACTCGATCCCTCGAAGACCCTCTACCTGGAGCTGCCCGCCGGGCGCGTCGTGATCGAGCTCGCACCGCAGTTCGCCCCGCACCACGTCGCCAATGTCCAGGCGCTCGCCCGCGGGCATTATTTCGATGGCTTGTGGATCATGCGCGCCCAGGACAACTACGTCGTGCAATGGGGCGATCCGGACGGCAAGAAGCCCGTCGGCGCCGCGCACCGCACCGTGGGCGCGGAGTTCGAGCGCCCGCTGCGGGGTCTGTCGATCACGAGGTTTCCGGACCCGGATACCTATGCGGCGGACGTCGGATTCGTGGACACCTTTCCGGTTGCCGCCGATGCGGCGATCGGCCGCGCGTGGCTGGTGCACTGCTACGGCATGGTGGGCGCGGGGCGCGACAACGACGTCGATAGCGGCGGCGGCACCGAGCTGTACGTGGTGATCGGCCAGGCCCCGAGACACCTGGATCGCAACGTCACACTCCTCGGGCGCGTGGTGTCGGGCATGGAGCTGCTGTCGGTCATGCCGCGCGGCAGCGGCGCCCTGGGCTTCTACGAGCACGCCGAGCAGCGCACGCCGATCAAGTCCCTGAGGTTGGCCGCGGATGTGCCGGCCGCGCAGCGCACGGAGCTGGAAGTGCTGCGTACCGACACACCCACTTTTCTCGCCTATGCCGAGGCGCGGCGCAGCCGGCACGAAGAGTGGTTCAAGGTGCCGGCCGCACGCCTGGACGTGTGCAATCTGCCCATCCCGGCGCGGCCACGCGGCAACGGCGGCGCCGCGAAAGCGACGCCGAAATAGCGGCTTTAGCCCGGATCGAGCCCGGGTGCGCGAGATATTGATTTATGTGTCAAGAAATGGCTAAATACGGCCGTTTATTGATGTATAAATCAATATGAAAACACTCCAGGAGCTAGGCTCTGCTACCGCCGCCCGCCGTCAGGCTCTACGGCTCAGGCAGCACACCGTCGCCGTCCAAGCCGGCATAACCCCTGAATCACTTTCTCGTTTTGAACGCGGGCGATCGACCGAGTTCGGGTCGCGGAAACTCCTGGCAGTGCTCGCTGTGCTGGGGATGGAACTGCAATTCATCGAAACAGGCATGTCCGGGTCGCTCGATGAGCTACGCCGCGAGCGAGCTAAATCGTGAGACTCTCCGCTTACGTGCTCGGACGCGATGTTGCCGCACTGGAGTCTGCAGGAGACTTCCGCAGCGTACTCACTTATCACGCCAGCACCGCACCAGACGACTTTGTGTCACTTACGATGCCAGTGCGGGCTGAGTCTTACGTCTGGGACGATACGCTTCATCCCATATTCCAGATGAATCTCCCCGAGGGTTATCTCCTGCGGGTGCTGCAAGAGCAGATTGGCCCGCAAATTACGGCCAGCCCCATGGCTCTCCTTTCCGTCATTGGACGAAACATGGTTGGCCGCATTCAGGTCGCGGCGGCCGGTGCAAAACTCGATGAGCCGACCCCACCGATTGAAGTTGCCGAGCTCTTGCAAGGAGACAATTCCGAGGAGGCCTTCGCGGAGCTCGTCCGACAACACGCGACCAGTGGCGTTTCCGGGGTCGTGCCGAAGTTTCTGGACGCGCAGAGCGAGCGAACCGAGCTAGTCGTCCACAACAAGGGCACCCTGCTGACTCGGCGACACATCATCAAAGGCTCTACCGGCAGACTGCCTTACATCGCGTTGAACGAGCACCTTTGCATGCAGGTGGCGGCGCGAGTACTACCCACCGCCAGAACCGAACTCTCGCGGGACGCGAAGGCCCTCGTCGTTCATCGTTTCGACGTGGATGATCAGGGACAGCTGCATTGGGGCATGGAGGATTTCTGCGCCTTACTCGGATTGCGCCCGGTCGCGAAGTACGACACTACGTGGGAACGGATCGCGAGAGCGGCGCGCGATCACGTTCCGGGCGCAACGCAGCTTGAGACTTTCCGGCAGCTCGCAACAACGCTGTTGTTGACCTATGCGCTGCGCAATTCAGATTGCCACGCCAAGAATCTCGCATTGCTTTACACGCGGCGCAGTGACGTTCACCTTTCACCGGCGTACGACATGATCACAACGGTCGTGTATGGAGGCTACCAACACAATCCCCCCGGCATCAGCTTCATGGGCAAGAAAACCTGGGATCCAGGCAAGAATCTCCAGAAGTTTATGGCCGCCACCTTCGGCGTCTCTGCCAAGACACAGAGGGAAATCGTCGAAGCGGTCAGTGATGCTGTTTCCGAAACCGCACCTCGAGTGCGCGACGCGATGGCGCAACACCCGGACTTTGAGGACATCGGCAAGCGAATGTTGATCGCATGGAACGCCGGGGTAACGGGATTGCGCGCAAGGCGCGTTTATGGTCTTCCAGAGTGGAATCCGAGTCCGGCTTTTGACGGCTTCTCCGATCCGCCGCGGCTTCCTAAGAACAAGGCTGTTATTGGCCGCTCCGAAGCCTTGGGAAAGCGCTAGTTTAGCGGTGCTGCGGCCGCGGAGCCTGGGACGGCCGCGGCGCCTGGGGCGGCGGCCGCGGCATCTGGCCCTTCTCTCCCCGCTCGCGCGCGTGCTCGATCATCTGCTGGCGCTGGGCGGGGGTCGCGCTGCGCCATTGCTCGCGCAGTATCTGGCGCCGCGCCGGCGGCAGCTGCTGGAACTTGTGGAAATTCTCCCGCACCCTGGCCTGCTCGTTCGGCGGCAGTTCCTGGAATTTCTGCCAGCGGCCGCGCAGCGCATGGCGCTGCTCGGGCGGCAGCCCCTGCCAGTGCGAAAATCGCTCGCGCGCCTTGTCACGCTGCTCGGCCGACATGCCGAGCCAGCGGTCGGAGCCGTGTGCGAGCGCCTGCTGGCGCGCGGGCGGCAGGCTGTCCCACTGGCCTGCGAATCTCGACAGCACCTTGCGCTGCTCGGGCGCAAGGCTCGACCAGGCGACCGGAGCCGGGGGAGTGGCACCCGCCGCAGGCGCTTGCTGCGCAACGGCGGGCGCTTGCTGCGCAACGGCGGGCGCTTGCTGTGCAAACGCGGGCGCTGCCGCAAGCAGCAGCAGGGCGATGCACGCGCGCGTGGCGTTACTCATTATTTTTCACTCCCGCTGCGCTCGGCGGCGGCGGAGGAGGCGGAGTTGCGCGGGGCGGCCGACCCTTGACCAGCCGCGCCGCGCGCGGCGGGTCTGCCTGCGCGAGGTAGTCCGGATTCAGCTCGGCCAGCCGGTCGACGCTTCCCAGGAACTCGAGAAAGCCGGGATCGGGGTCCGCGGGCTGCGGCGTGCGCGTGTCGTCGCTGTGGGCCAGCGTGCAGGCAAGCGCCCATACCGCCAGCACCGCGCCGCTCGCGCGAGCTGTACCCATCAGCCGTCGCTCTGGACATTGTCGGTCTGCGCGGTCGCCCATTCATAGAACGGGCCGTCCCAGCCATCCAGCAGTTCGAGTGCTTCACTGTCAGCCAGCAAATCCATGTCCTCCGCGTGCTGTGCCTCGAGCACCGGGGGCTCGCCGGCGGGCTGGCGGTGCCACAGCACCACCGCCACGAGCAACGCGGCCGCTGCCGCGCCCACGGTCGGCATGAGTGTGAGGCTGCGCCACCAGGCAGTGCGACGCGCGCCGGCCGCCTCGAGCGCCGCCTGGCGCGCCTGGTTCAGGCGCGAGCGGGTGCGCCCATCGATACGCGACAGGCTCTGCTCGAGCAGCACGCGCGCGTTGCGCTCGAATTCCGTCAGTGGCTCATTCACCGGGCTCATACGTAGAGCTCTCCGAGTTGCGCGCGCAGCCTCTGCAGCGCGCGAAAGTAATGCGTCTTGACGCTGCCCTGCGAGCAGCCCATCGCCGCCGCGGTCTGGGCCACATCCAGTCCCTCCAGCGTGCGCAGCAGAAACGCCTGCTGCTGCCGGCGGGGCAGCTCACCGAGCGCCTTCTCCAGCGCCCCCACCGCCTGCTCGAGCTCCAGCCGCCGCGGGGGTTGCGGCTCGGGGCTCGGCGCCTGGGCGATGGGATCGGGCTCCTCGTCATCCTCGTCGCCGCGAAACGGCAGCCAGGCGATCACCCGTCCGCGCACCGTGCGCCGGCGCTGCATGTCGCGAATGCGGTTCTCGAGAATGCGGTAGAAGAGCGGTTTCCACTCCTGCGCCGGCCGGTCGGCGTAGGCGCGGGCCAGCTGCAGCATCGCGTCCTGCACGGCATCGAGCGCGTCGTCCTCGTGCCGCAAGGCCGCTTGTGCGATCTTGAACGCCTTGAGCTCGACGCCGGCCAGGAACTGGTTCAGCGCACGGGATCGGGTCTGGGCTTCAGGGTCCGTCAGGTCCACGTCGCCGTGTCGTGCGGCCGGCATGCTATAAGGCGACGCGAGCGTAGCAAACCCGGACATGGCCTGTATAACGCGCGCGCGCGCGACCTGGTTGACGGCCGGATGAGGCGCAAGCCGCTGATTTGACTTACACGTGAGACCCGGCACCGAAGTCTTTCGGGTGGCGCTCGACACCCCGCTCCGCCGGCTGTTCGACTACCTTCCTCCGGCGTCCCCCGGCGCGCATCCGCCCGCACCCGGCGCGCGCGTCCGGGTCCCCTTCGGCCGCCGGCGCCTGGTGGGCGTGATCGTGGCGAGCGCCGAGACTTCGGAGCTTCCACCCGGGCGCCTGAAGCCGATCCTCGAGGTGCTCGATTCCAGGCCGGTGCTGGATGCGCCGGCGCTCGAGCTCCTCGGCTGGGCCGCGCACTACTACCACCATCCGATCGGGGAGGTGCTGGCCGGGGCGCTTCCCAGGGCGCTGCGGCTGGGGGCCGGCGCCGCCGGGAGCGAAGAGCGCTGGGTGGCGACCCCCGCCGGGGCCCAGGCGCACGCGGCGGGTGAGCCGCGCCGCGCCGCCAGGCAGCGCTCGCTCCTCGAGTTTCTGCTGGCAGAGGGTGGCGCCGCGGCCGCCACCCTCAATGAGCGCCTCGGCTCATGGCGTGAGGCCGCCCGCTCGCTCCTCGCGCGCGGCTGGATCGCCCGCACCGAGCGCGCGCCCGAGGCGCAGGCACAGGCCCCGCGGGTGCGCGCCGCCGGTCCTGCGCTGCTGCCCGAGCAGAGCGCGGCCGTGGAGGCGGTGACGGCTTCGCTCGGGCGCTTCGGCGCGTTCGTGCTGCACGGCATCACCGGCAGCGGCAAGACCGAAGTCTACCTGCGCCTGATCGAGCGGGTGCTCGCGCGGGGTGAGCGCGCGCTGGTGCTGGTGCCCGAGATCGGGCTCACCCCGCAACTGCTGGGCCGGTTTCGCGAGCGCTTCGAGGCCCCGATGGCGGTGCTGCATTCGGCCCTGACGGATCACGAGCGCCTGCTCGCCTGGCGCGAGGCCTTCAGCGGCCGCGCGCACATCGTGCTCGGCACGCGCTCGGGGGTGTTCGCCCCGGTGCCGCAGCTCGGGCTGATCGTGGTCGACGAGGAACACGACGCGTCCTTCAAGCAACACGAAGGGGGCTTTCGCTATTCGGGGCGGGACCTGGCGGTGATGCGTGCCCAGCGCACGGGCGTGCCGGTGCTGCTCGGCTCGGCCACGCCGGCGCTGGAGACCCTGCACAACGTCGCCGCGGGCCGCTATGCGCTCCTGCGGTTGCAGCGCCGGGCGGCACAATCCAAGCCGCCGCGGCTCGCGCTGCTGGACCTGCGCACCAGCGCCGTGCGCTCGGGGTTGGCAACACCGGCGGTGCTGGCGATCGAGCGCCATCTCGCCGCCGACGGCCAGGTGCTGGTGTTCCTCAACCGCCGCGGCTACGCGCCGACGCTGTTGTGCACGGCGTGCGGCTGGATCGCGCCCTGCCGCGAGTGCGACGCGCGCCTCACCGTGCATCTGGCCGCCGCACGGCTGCGCTGTCATCACTGCGGCGCCGACGCACCGCTGCCGCAGCGCTGCCCACAATGCGGTTTCGCCGTGAAACCGGTCGGTCAGGGCACCCAGCGCATTGAGGAGACCCTCGGCACCCTGTTCCCCGGGGCGAGCATTGCGCGCCTGGACCGGGACGTGGTGAGAGGGCGCGGCGACCTGGAGGAAGTGATGCGCCGCATGTCCTCAGGCGAGGCGCGGATCCTCGTGGGCACGCAGATGGTGACCAAGGGGCATGACTTTCCGAACGTGACGCTGGTCGTGGTGCTCAACGCGGACCAGGGCCTGTTCAGCACCGATTTCCGCGCGCCCGAGCGTCTCGCGCAGACCATCGTGCAGGTGGCAGGACGCGCGGGGCGCGGCGCGCGCCCCGGCGAAGTGCTGATCCAGAGCGAATTTCCGGACCACCCGCTGCTCACCAGCCTGCTCGCCGAAGGCTACGACGGCTTTGCGCGCGCGGCGCTCGCGGAACGCTCCCAGGCGGCCTGGCCGCCGTTCAGCCGCCTGGCGGCGCTGCGCGACTCCGCCACCACCGCGCAGGCCGCGCTCGGCTTCCTCACCGAGGCCCGCCAGCTCGCGCAGGAAGCGCCGCGCGGGGTGCGGCTGCTCGGCCCGGTGCCGGCGGCGATGCACAAGCGCGCCGGACGCTACCACGCGCAGCTGCTGGTGGAGAGCGCGGAGCGCGCGCGCCTGCACGAATTCCTCGATACCTGGCTAGCGCAGGTCGAGCAGCTCAAGAGCGCGCGCGCGGTGCGCTGGTCGCTGGACGTGGATCCGATCGAGCTGTTCTGAGCCGCGGTCCACTGTCGGCGCTTCGGGTACACTTGCGCGCCTGCCAAACGCGCGGATTTCCCTATTGAAGCAGGAACTCGAGCAACTGCTGCTGGCCTCCCTCGCCAAGCTCACCGGGAGCGTGCTCACCGAGATGCCCGCACCTCCCGCGGTGGTCGTCGAGCGCACCCGCGACAGCGGGCACGGCGAGTTCACCACCAACCTCGCGCTGCGGCTGGCCAAGGCGGCACGGCGCAATCCGCGCGAGCTGGCGGCCGCCATCGTGGCGGCGCTGCCGGCGAGCCCCCTGCTCTCGCGCACCGAGGTGGCGGGCGCCGGATTCATCAACTTCCACCTGGCGCCTGAGGCGTACGCGCGCGAGCTTGCGAGCATCCACGCGCTCGGCAGCGCTTACGGCGAGAGCCGGCTCGGCCAGGGCGAGCGGGTGCTGGTGGAGTTCGTGTCCGCGAACCCGACCGGGCCGCTGCACGTGGGTCACGGGCGCCAGGCCGCCTACGGCGCCACGCTCGCGAACATTCTCGCCGCGGTAGGCTTCGAGGTGGCGCGCGAGTACTACATCAACGATGCCGGACGGCAGATGGACATCCTCGCCGTCAGCACCTGGCTGCGCTATCTCGGCCTGTGCGGCGAGGAGTTGCCGTTTCCGCAGAACGGTTACCGCGGCGACTACGTGCTCCCGCTGGCGCACAAGCTCAAAGCCTTGGTGCGCGAGCAGCTGCGACGCCCGGCGGCGAGCGTGCTCGCGCAGCTGCCGCAGGATGCGCCCGCGGGCGACAAGGAAGCCTACATCGATGCACTCATCGCGCGGGCGCGCGAGCTGCTGGGGGCGGAGGGCTTCGGCCGGGTGCTGGAGCTGTCGCTCAGCGAAATGCTGGCGGACATCCGCAATGACCTCGGCGAATTCGGTGTGGTGTTCGATCACTGGTCCTCCGAGCGTGCGCTCGCGGACAGCGGCGCGATCGATCACGCGCTGGCGGTGCTCGAAGCGCGCGGCCGGCTGCAGCGGCGCGACGGCGCGCTGTGGTTCCGCGCCAGCGAGTTCGGCGACGAGAAGGATCGCGTGGTGGTGCGCGAGAACGGCCAGAAGACCTACTTCGCCTCCGATATCGCCTATCACCTGCAGAAGCGCGAGCGCGGCTTCGCGCGTCTCATCGACGTGCTGGGCGCCGATCATCATGGTTATGTCGCGCGGGTGCGCGCGGGGCTCATCGCCATGGGTGAGCCGGGCGAGTGCCTGGAGGCGACGCTGATCCAGTTCGTGAGCCTGTTCCGCGGCGCCGAGAAGATTCCCATGGGCAAGCGCGAGGCGCAGTTCGTCAGGTTGCGCCAGCTGCGTGAGGAAGTCGGCAACGACGCCTGCCGCTTCTTCTACCTGATGCGCAGCCACGATCAGCCGCTCGACTTCGACCTGGAGCTCGCCAAGTCGCACAGCAACGACAACCCGGTGTACTACATTCAATATGCGCACGCGCGCGTGGCGAGCGTCATGAAACAGCTCGCCGCCCGCGGCCTGTCCTTCGATCGCGATGCCGGGCTCGCCGCCGCCGCCATGCTCGACGACGCCCACGAGCAGGCGGTGCTCAGCTCACTCACGCGCTACCCGGAAGTCCTGGAGCAGGCGGCCGTCAACCGCGCGCCGCACGCCCTGGCGCACTACCTGCGCGATCTCGCCAACGTGTTTCACACCTACTACAACGCGCAAGCCTTCATCGTCGGCGAGACCGCCTTGCGCAACGCGCGCCTGACGCTGGTCCTCGGGGTGCAGCAGGTGCTGCGCAACGGCCTCACGCTGCTCGGCGTGTCGGCGCCGCAGAGCATGTGACGCATGGCGAAACTGACGACCCGCGACTACAAGTCCACGCAGCGACGTGCGCCGGATCTCAGGCGCCTGCGCGAGTTCGGTTACGGCATGCTGGCCGGGATCGTGCTGGCGAGCACGGCGTTCGTCTACCTCGGCGGCACACCGCGCAAGAGCCGTGACACCGCCGATGCGCCGCGGCCCGATCCTTACCGCGCTGCCCCTGCCGATGCCGACAGCGGTGGCGTGGGCCCGGGCAGACCTGCTGAAAAATACGACTTCTACCAGATGCTGCCGAACTTCGAAGTGGTGGTGCCGGAGAAGGACAAGGACGTCAAGCGCGATCTGCCGGCGGCGGCGAAGATCGAACGCCCCGGCGTGTACGTGCTGCAGGCGGGCTCGTATCGCAACGAAGCGGACGCCGATCGGGTGCGCGCGCAGCTCGCGCTGCAGGGCGTCGACGCCAGGGTACAGCGCGTCGCGGTGGACGCCGATGTCTGGCATCGCGTGCGCATCGGCCCGATCACCAATCTGGAGGAGCTCAACAAGGTGCGCCGGCAGCTGCGGGCGGCCGAAGTCGATGCGCTGGTGATTCGGGTGGGAGACTGAGGAGCAGACACATGAAACTCGTCGTGACTCTCGTGTTCGCGGTGTTCGCCGCTCAGGCCGCACTGGCGCAGGAGGCGAAGCCCTCGGAAGCATCCGTCAGGCAGCTCTTCGAGGTGATGCACAGCAGCAAGCTCCTCGACGCCTACATGACCCAGATCGACACCACGATGCGCGCCTCGATGCAGCAGGCTCTTGCCGGGCAACAGCTGAACCCGAAGCAGCAGAAGATCCTGGACGACATGGGACGCCAGATCGGCTCGCTGGTGAAGGCGGAGCTGAACTGGCCGGCCATCGAGCCGTTGATGATCGACGTGTACCGCAACACCTTCAGTCAGCACGAGGTGGATGGCATGCTCGCGTTCTATCGGTCCGAGGCCGGACAGGCCGTCATCGCCAAGCTGCCCACGGCCATGCAGCAGTCGATGACCGGCATCCAGAGCCATGCGCAGGCTCTCACGCCCAAGATCGTGCAGCTGGAGAAGGATACGGCCGCGCAGCTCAAGGCGGCCGCCGACCCGCAGCCGGCCGCGCCATCCGCGCAGGGCGCGCAACCGGCGCAGCCACCGCCCCCCCAGCCGCAGCCACAACCGCCGCAGTCGCCTCACCGCTAGTCGAGCGCATCCTCCCCCGCCCGGGGGGCGCGGCAGAGCAGCGCGGAGATCTCCGCACTGGCTCGCAGCTGACATCGGTGTTAGCTGCTGTAATGCGCGGCATGAAGCCGCGGTCGAGGCGATTCTTCGATTCCCAGCCCGAACCTGTGATCGACGTCACACGGCTGGTCGCGCGCCTGATGAAGGGAAGACTGCCGACCGGCGTCGACCGGGTGTGTCTTACCTACGTGCAACGCTATGCCAACAGAGCACGCGCCGCCCTGCACCGCGGGCCGTTTAACATCATCCTGCCCGCTGCGGCCTCACGCGAGCTCTTCGCGCTCCTGCTCGCGCCGCCGCGCAATCTCACCCGGCGCGTCGTAGCCCTGGTCGCGAAGGCGGCGCTGTTCGCATGGCGTGAGCGCAGTTGCGCGGGCTCGATGCTGCTGAACATCGGCCACAGCGGGCCGGAGCAACCACAATATGTCGCCTGGCTGCGTCGCCGCGGGCTGCGGCCGGTGTTCATGATTCACGATGTGATTCCCGTCACGCACCCGGAATACTGCCGTCCGCCCGAACAGCAACGGCATATCCGGCGCTTGGATGCCGTGCTGCGCAGCGCCGCCGCAGTCATCACCAATTCCAGTGCCACGTTGCACGCCGTGTCGGAATACGCACTGCGCCGGGGACTCCAGATGCCGCCGGCGATCGCCGCGCCGCTGGCGGCGGCCGCTTTCTCCCCCGACTCGGACCAGCGGCCGCTGGCGGAGCCGTATTTTGTGATGCTCAGCACAATCGAGCCGCGCAAGAACCACTGGATGATCCTGCAGGTGTGGCGCCGCCTGGTGGAGCGCCACGGCGCGGCTGCGCCCCGTCTGGTGGTGGTCGGGCAACGCGGCTGGGAGTGTGAGAACGTTCTCGATCTGTTGGAGAGATGTGAATCATTGCGTGGCTTTGTCCTGGAGAAGCCCGTATGTTCCGACTCGGAGTTGGTTACATATCTACGTCACGCTCAGGCGCTGCTGTTCCCCTCGTTCGTGGAGGGCTACGGCCTGCCGCTGGTCGAGGCGCTCTCGCTGGGAGTCCCAGCGATCGCGAGTGATTTGCCCGTGTTCCGCGAGATCGCCGCTGACATTCCAGAGTACCTGGACCCGTTGGACGCCATAGGCTGGTTGAGATGCATCGAGTCCTTTTGTCAGCCCGACAGCCCGCTCAGGCAGAACCAGCTCCTGAAGATGTCGCGTTTCATCCCGCCCGCGTGGGCCAAGCACTTCGAGACCTTCGAAGGACTGCTGCGCCAGGTGTGAAGCTGCCGGCGCGGGTCTTCGCCTGCGGCTTCTCGCTCAACAAACGACGCATCCTGCGGCGCTTCGCCGGCGACTCGATCGTCCACTGCGTCCGGCACGCGCGCCGCATACCGCCGGGCTCGACCCTGCTGCTGTGGGGAAGCACTGCCGCGCCGCCGGGCCTCACCGCGGATGTCACGCTCATCCGGGTCGAGGACGGATTCCTGCGATCCGTGGGCCTGGGGGCGGAGCTCGCCCGTCCGGTGTCGTGGGTCCTGGATCGCACCGGCATCTATTACGACGCCACCCGCCCCTCGGATCTGGAGCAGCTGCTGCAGAGCTGCGAGTTCACGCCGCAGCTGCTGGCGCGCGCCGCCGCGCTGCGCGAGCGCATCGTTACATCCGGCATCACCAAGTACAGCGTGGGGGAGCGGACCTGGCGCCGGCCGGTGCGCTCGCGGGTGATCCTCGTGCCGGGGCAGGTGGAGTCGGACGCGTCGCTCCGCCTCGGCGCGCCCTCGCTGCGCACCAACATCGGCCTGGTACGGACGGTGCGGGAGGCAAATCCGGACAGCTACCTGCTGTACAAGCCGCATCCCGACGTGGCCGCGGGCCTGCGGGCGCGCGGCGAGGGCGAGCGGCAGGTGCGCGACTGGTGTGACGAGGTGCTCACCGAGGTCGCGATGGGCAGGCTCCTCGAGCAGGTGGACGAGGTGCACGTGCTGACCTCGCTCGCGGGATTCGAGGCATTGCTGCGCGGCAAGTTCGTGGTCTGCCACGGCGTGCCGTTCTACGCCGGCTGGGGACTCACCCAGGATATCGAGCCAGTCGGACGGCGCCGGCGGCATCTGACCCTCGATGAGCTGGTGGCGGGGACCTTGCTCCTCTACCCGACTTACGCGAGTCGCCGCACCGGCCGCTACCTCAGCGCCGAGCAGGCGCTCGATGAGCTGCTGGCATGGCGCGAGGCCGCGGGTACGCCGAATCGAGCGTGGCAACACCTGCGTCGGGCGGTGTTACGGCTGACCGTGGCGCGCCCATGAGCGACGCCCGCCGGGACACGCTGCACGCCAAGAGGGTCCTGCTGCTGCAGGGCCCCGTGGGGCCCTTCTTCCGACGCCTCGCGAAACTCCTGCGAGCGGCGGGCGCCGAGGTTCACAAGGTCAACTTCAACGGCGGCGACTGCCTGTTTTATCCGACCGACGCCCTTACCTGGCGTGGCCATCCCGGCGACTGGCCGCAATTCCTCGCCCGTCTCCTGGAGCAACGGCGGATCGACATCGTGCTGTTGTTCGGCGACTGCCGGCCGATTCACCGGGTGGCTCGCACTGTCGCGCAGCAGCATGGTGTCAGGGTTGGCGCTTTCGAAGAGGGCTACGTCCGGCCCAACTTCATTACCTTCGAGCAGTTTGGCGTCAACGGCTATTCGCGGATTCCGCGCCAGGCAGACTTCTATCGCGATCTGCCGTGCGCAGAGCAAACGCGGGAGCTCGACGTCGGCAACACGTTCCGGTACGCGGCTCTGTGGGCAGCCCTGTATTACGTCGCCGCCGCCATCGGGCGTCCCTGGTTCGCGCGCTATCGACATCACCGCCGCCTGAGGCTGTCGGAGATGCTTCCCTGGCTGCGCTCGGCATGGCGCAAGGTGCTCTGTGCTTTCAGGGAACGCGCGATGCTCGGGCTGCTCACGCGCGCTCTGCACCGAAAATTCTTCCTCGTGCCCCTGCAGATATCCGTCGACTCCCAGGTCCGCCAGCATTCCGACTTTCGCTCCGTCGCACAGTTCATCCGCCACGTGGTGAGCTCATTTGCCGCACGCGCGCCGGCTGACGTCGCACTTGTGATCAAGCACCATCCGCTGGGCCGTGGATCCCACGATTACAGTCGTCTCATCGGCCGACTGCGAGAGGAGTTCGGGCTCGGCCAGCGACTGCTCTACATCCACGATCAACACCTGCCGACCCTGCTGGAGAGCATGCGCGGCGCCGTGGTGATCAACAGCACCGTCGGTCTCTCGGCCCTGTCGCATGACGCGCCCGTCAAGGTCTGCGGCGTGGCGATATACGACATGCAGGACCTCACGTTTCAAGGGTCGCTCGATGACTTCTGGCGACAGGCGGATTCGTTTCGACCGGATCCCGACCTGTTGCGGCGCTTCCGCGCCTATCTGATCGAGCGGACGCAGATCAACGGCAGCTTCTACGCCGGCGGGACCGAGGCCACCGCAGGCGCCGCGCTGGCCTTGGTCGCGCGGGCACTGCGCGCCCCGGACACGCAGCCTTGCGCCGCGCTGGAACGGGTTTCCACTGCACCGCGCCAGAGCGACTCAGCGACGCTGCAAATCTACGCTTCGCGCGCCACGAATACACAGCCTGCCGCCGCGCTGGAACGGGCTTCGGCTGCGTCGGAGCAGAGCGACTCGGCGACGCTGCAAATCTACGCTTCACGCGCCACGTAACACGGACCTGAGTTCATCGAGAAACCAGCTTGGACGCCTTCGTCGAAAGTAACCCCAGAGAACGCGCCCGACGCCTCGCCGGGCGTGCCCGCCGGCTCGCCGCCCGCGCCATGCGTCTCAACAGGCTGTTCGTATGCCTGGTGGTCGTTCCCACCGCACTCGCGGTGCTGTACTTCGGGGTACTCGCGCATGACGTGTATGTATCCGAATCGCAATTCGTCGTGCGCACCGTGCAGCGTTCAATGGCGAGTGGCCTCGGCAGTCTCCTGCAGAGCACCGGACTCACCCAGGGGAGTGAGGATGTCTACAGCGTCGAGAGTTTCCTGAACTCCCGCGATGCATTGCAGAGCCTCGAGCAGCGGCATCACCTCAAGCGCTCTTTCGGCAGTCACAAGATCGATCTGCTGGCGCGCTTTGACCCGCTGGGATGGGACGGCAGCTTCGAAGCTCTGCTTCGCTACTTTCAGAGGTTCGTCGCCAGGCCCGACCTCGATTCGACCTCCTCGATCCTGACACTGACGGTGCGTGCCTTCAGCGCCCGGGAGGCTTACGCCATCAATGAGGATCTCCTCAGGATGAGCGAGGATTTCGTCAACCGGCTCAATGAGCGTGCGCGCCGGGATCTGGTGCGCTTCGCCACCGCGGACGTGGATAGCGCCGAGCAACAGCAGCGCGCGGCGGTCCTGGCCCTTTCCAAGTACCGCAACGCCCAATCACTGTACGACCCCGATAAGCAGTCCGACCTGCAGCTCCAGGAGGTTGGAGCGCTGCGGGCTGAGCTCGTGGCGACCCGCAAGCAGCTCGCCGACGTGCGCGCGATGGCCAGGGACAATCCGCAGATTCCGGTTCTGGAGAACCGCGTTCGCGTCCTGTCAGGCGCGATCGGGTCGGAAATGGCGAAGGTGGCGGGTGACCGCTCCTCGCTGTCGAGCAAGACGCCCCAGTACGAAGGCATCACCCTCGATCGGGATTTCGCCGCCAAGTACCTCGGGGTCGCTCTGGATTCGCTGGAGCAGGCACGCGCAAATGCCATGAGTCAACAGCTGTATATCGAGCGCATCGAGGAGCCCAACGAGCCGGATGTCGCGATCGAGCCTAAGGCGTTGCGGGACGTGGCGGCAACCCTGCTACTGAGCCTGATCGTCTGGGCTCTGACCTCTCTGCTGGTCACCGCGGTCAGGGAGCACGCCGACTGATGGACCGCACGGCACCGCAGCCGGACTTTCTGCGCTCGCTCGCGATCCAGACCAGGGTCATCGGGGCGCTGGTCATGCGCGAGATCATCACGCGCTATGGCCGTCACAACATCGGCTTCATGTGGGTGTTCGTCGAACCGATGATGTTCACCACCGGTGTGCTGGCAGTCTGGTCCCTGCTGCACACGCACGCGACCAAGCTGCCGCTGGTGCCCTTCGTGGTAACGGGCTACTCGACGGTGCTGCTGTGGCGAAACACCATCGGCAGGTGCGGCAACGCTATCGAGCCCAACCGCGCGCTGCTGCACCATCGCAACGTTCGCGTCGTCGACCTGTTCATCGCGCGCCTGTTGCTGGAAGTCGGGGGCGCCACTGTGTCCTTCATGACGCTGGCGACGCTGCTCACCCTGGCAGGTCTGATGTCACCGCCGGACGATGTTCTCGCGTGCGTCATCGCCTGGCTGCTGCTGGCGTGGTTTGCCATGGCGATGGGGCTGATCGTCGGCTCGCTGTCGGCCGCGTTCGACCCCGTTGACCGGATCTGGCACGTCCTCAGCTATCTGCTCATGCCGCTGTCGGGGGCCTTTTACATGGTCGACTGGCTTCCCTCGCGCGTGCAATCCCTGGCATTGCTGCTGCCGACGGTGGACTGCACCGAGCTGCTGCGCGCGGGGTTCTTCGGCGCCAACGTTCACGCCCACTACGACCTTGGCTACGTCGTGGTGGTGAACACCACGTTGCTGCTGATCGCCGTGGCGAGTGCGCAACGCGTCTCGGTGACGGTGGAGGGCGAATGATCCGCCTGGAGAACATCGTCAAGCGCTACCGGACGCGAGCTGGGGCACACACCGTTTTGAACGGCGTCAGCGTGGAAGTCCGCAAGGGCGACAAGCTCGGCGTCCTCGGCAGAAACGGTGCCGGAAAATCCACCCTCATCCGCATCATCAGCGGCGCAGAGCTGCCCAACGGCGGTCGCGTGACGCGGCAGATGGCCGTTTCCTGGCCGCTGGCCTTCGGCGGCGCCTTCCAGGGCAGCCTGACGGGCCTGGACAACATACGCTTCATCTGCCGGGTCTACGGTGCGGATTTCCACGCCGCCCGGCCCTTCGTCGAGGACTTTTCCGAGCTCGGCAAGTACCTGCGCGAGCCGGTGAAAACCTATTCCTCGGGAATGCGCGCGCGCCTCGCCTTCGCCATCTCGATGGCCATCGAGTTCGACTGCTTCCTGATCGACGAGGTCATCTCCGTGGGCGACACGCGCTTCCACGAGAAATGCCGGCGCGAGCTGTTCGAGAAGAGGAGCGACCGGGCGATGATCATCGTCTCGCACGAGGCTCACAACATCCGTGAGCATTGTTCCCGCGCCTGCGTGCTCCATGACGGCTTGCTGCGGGAATTCGCCGATGTCGATGCGGCCTACTCTGATTACAACCGGACGTGAGCTCGCCATGAAGGACACAGTGAAGCCGAGTCCTAAGCCGCGCGTGCTGCTGGAGCTGCGCCCCGCGTTCGACGGTTACGCGGGGATCCCGCAGGAGACCCGCCTGTTGTTTCGCGGCCTGCGCATGCTGGAATCGTGCGAAGTCGCCGGCATGCTGCAGACCTCGCACCGCATCCTCGCGAAAGGCACGCCCAAAGACAACACCCTGCTCGAAGCGTTGTGGCTGACGGAAGCACTCAAGATCAATCGCTATTCGCGCGTAGTGCTCTCGGCCGCCGAGCGGCCGTACATCACCGTCCTGGATCGCCTGCTCGAGGCCTGCGAACGACGCTTGTTGTCCGTCAGGCTGACGCTGCAGGCGCTGGTGGATCTCAGCAGCACCAAGCTCTGGACCTTTCGTGGCAAGTACTTCGAAGATTTCATCTGGCGCGCCCTGTTCGCCAAGTCATTGCCCGCCTCGGACTTCGAGCTGGTCACGAGCGCCAGGCAACTGGTATGCCGCCTGCCCTGGAATACGATGCACATGGCGGGACTGAACACGCTCATGTTCAGACGCCGGGCCAAGTACCCGAAGCTGCGCACTTCCGGCATCGACATTTTCATCTCCCAGACTCCCTTTCCCGGTCGCGTCACTCGTGGCACCTCAATGGTCGTGCGCTATCACGACGCGTTGCCGGTGTTCATGCCACACACCATCCCGGACAAGTCGCTCCACCAGGCGACTCACTTTCACGCGCTCTCCGCCAACGTCCGAGCCGGCGCACGCTTCGCCTGCGTTTCGGAGGCCACGCGCAACGACCTGCTGCGCATGTTTCCGCGGGCGGAAACCCAGGCGGTCGTCATCCACAACATGGTGTCCCATCACTATTTCAACGAGAACTCCGACCCTGAGTTGGTACCGGGAATCATCCGGGCGCGTCTGCACGAAGGTGACCCGACCAAAGGAATAGAGGTGCAGCCGAAGTTCCTGACCCTGCGGGAGCAGGAGAGCTTCTACGCCCGCAACCTGCGAAAGAAGCCGTTGCGGTATCTGCTGTGCGTCTCGACCATAGAACCGCGCAAGAATCACGTCCGTCTGCTTGCCGGCTGGGAGGTGCTGAAAGCGAGCATCGATCCGGACATCAAGCTGGTCGTCGTCGGTGGTCTCGGCTGGGACTACGCCTTGACTCTGCGCGGCTTCCGCCCGTGGATCGATCGCGGTGAGCTGTTCATGCTCAATGCCGTTCCAGCGCCGGATCTGCGCGTCCTCTACCGTCACGCAACCGCCACAGTCTGCCCAAGTGTCGGCGAGGGCTTCGACTTCTCCGGTGTCGAGGCGATGCGCAGCGGGGGCGTGGTCATCGCCTCCGGCATCGCGGTACACCGGGAGGTCTACGGCGACGCAGCCGCATACTTCGATCCCTATTCGACAGCCGAGCTAGTCGCGGCCCTGAAGCAGGTACTGTACGGGGACCATGGCGCCCGCGTGCAGGAGCATCTGCGCAGCCGCGGCGAGGAAGTCTCGGCGCGCTATCTGCCGGCGCAGATCCTGCCGCAATGGGACCGATTTCTGTCGCAAGTCTTCGCCGGACGCAAAGCAGCCATTGCCGAGGCTGTCGCAAGACCGGTGACAGCGCCCGTTGGCGCAACCGAGGAGATCTGATATGGGCGTCTCGGCGGATGCAGTCACCTCGGGCTATCGCTTCTTTCTGGGCCGGGACCCGGAGTCGAAGGAAGTAGTAGCAACGCATCTCGGCGCCAAAGACGAGATGCATCTTGCACGGGCGCTGATGAGCTCGGCGGAATTTGCCGCCCGGAAGCGCCATTTCCTCGTGCGCCCTGCCGAGATAAGGGAACTCGCCCATCTGGAAATCGAAAGCGACGCGACGCTGGCCGAAATCAATGCGTGTCTGGAGAAGATCAAGGCGGCGTGGTCACATCTCGGGGTCGTAGCTCCGCATTTCTCGGTCCTCACCGACAAGAAGTTTCTGCCCGACAACCTCCCGGAAGCCATTGATGCTTTCTGGGAGAGCGGGCGACTCGAAGCTGAGCGGACGCTGCGGACTCTCGCGCGCCACGGCTTCACGTTTTCCGGCAAGACATGCGTTGAGTACGGCTGCGGCGTCGGCAGAATCACGACCGGCTTGAGCCGCAGATTCCTGCGGCTCGATGCGTACGACATATCCGCGACGCATCTGGATCTCGCCCGCGAGCGCGCCCGCGAGCTGGGAGTCGGCAACGTGCGCTTCCACGAGTGTTCGGCCAATATGCTCGGCGATCTCGAGCCGTGCGACGTCTTTTATTCGCGCATCGTATTCCAGCACAACCCGCCGCCGGTCATAGCGGAACTCATCCGCAACGCGCTCAGGGCGCTGCGGCCGGGCGGGATCGCCATCTTTCAGGTTCCCTCGTACATATCTGGTTACAGCTTCAAGCTGCGCGAGTGGCTCGCGAAGGATCATCCCCTGGATATGCAGATGCACTGCCTGCCACAGCACAGGATTTTCGCGTTGATCGCCGAGCAGCGCGGCGCAGTTCTCGAGGTCAGGGAGGACGGCGCAGCGGGCGCGCGGGACAGGATCGTCTCTAACAACTTCGTGGTCCGGAAGGTATAGAGCGAGCGCCGGCGATGGTAGGACTCACAAAGACGCCCAGAGATTCTCGGACTTTCCGCCTCTTCACCAAGCTCTTCTCCAGAGAGCTGGCCGTGAGTCTTTATCAAGGCCTTCTGGAGCGGGCTCCGGATTCCGAAGGCCTGGCCGCATATTCCACAAGCATACGTAACGCCCGCCGGCTTGCCGATATCCTCGCCGATTTCACCGACTCGGAGGAGTTTACCAGGCGGATATTCCGCAAGTCCGCGCCCGAGCTGGTGCGAGCGATGTTCCGCGGCATACTCGACCGGGGCGTGGAAGACGAAGCTCTGGGTCTGTATCGCCGCATGCTGGAAGCGCCGGACAACGTCGCAGAGCTGACAGCGACGATGGTGGGCTCCGAAGAGTTCCGCAGGAAATTCCTGCGCACGATTGCGCCCGAGCTCACCCGCTCCATCTTCCGGGGTCTGCTGGGGACGGCCGGCAGTGCCCAAGCGATTGAAGCGTGTGCAGAGAGGCTCGAGAGTCCGGACGTCACCAGTGTCATCGAGCAGATCACCAACTCCGAAGAGTTCCGCGAGCGGGCTTTCGCGGCGCTGATTCCCGACCTGTTGAAGGCGATATATCAGGGTTTGCTCGACCGCCCCCCCGACCTCTCAGGCTCGCGGGAATACTCGGCGCTGCTCGCGCAGAGGCGCAATCTCGCGGATGTATTGCGGAGACTGGTGAATTCGGATGAGTTCGCGACGTTGCGCGCGAATCCAAAGAACATACCGGACCCCATGGCGACCTACGATCAGCCGACTGTGGTCTTCCTGCACATTCAGAAGACTGCGGGCAGCTCGCTCAATCATCTTCTGGCGGCCGCCTATGGCAGCAGGAACATCTGCTTCCGCAACAGTGATGGCATCTACAAGCTTTCGGCCGGCGAGCTCTCCAGATACAGCGTTTTCGCCGGGCATTTGAACTACGACTCCCTCTTATACGTCCCGCGAAGGAATCTCTCGGTACTGTGCTTCGTGAGAGAGCCGAAGAAAAGACTGTTGTCGATCTATTACTACTGGAGAGCTCACGAGCCGACTCACCCTGGTTACAGCCATGGTCCGAAGACGGCAAATGAGCTGGCGTTGCTGCCGTTCCTGCAAGACCGGCGGGTCAATTCCCGACCGGAGGTCTGGAATCACATGACCTGGGCCTTGATGGGCGAGCGGAAGTGGCGCGAATGGCGAGAGCTGCTGCTCAGCGGGCAGCAAACTGAGCAGGTGCTCGACGAGGCGCGTACCGCGATAGCGAAGCGGCTCGGAGAGCTGTCCTTTGTCGGCCTGCAGGAGGATTTTGACAGGTCCGTGGATCTTCTGTTTGCCGCTCTGGGAAAGAGCAGGCCGGAGGTCGTCCCGACGCTGAACAACCTCAGCGATCGCATGAACAGCGATCCCCACTTCAAGAAAGAAATGAAGACGCAGGAAACCGGGCCGGCTGTGGAGGCAGCGCTCGATCAACTGCTTCAGCTCGACGCGATTCTGTACGACGAAGCGAAACGGCTGTTCGAAGAGCGCGTCTCGAAACAGCACGCCATGCCTGCCCGAGCGGCGATGGAGTTACGCCATGCGTAGATGGAGGAAGAACGGCGCCTTGTTCCTCCTGGCGGCCGTAGAATGTCTGCCCGTTCTATTGCAACCCGGCGCCTCTCGGGCCGCAGAGCCGATCCAGGGTCTCAAAGGGCGACTGTTCGTCGGCTATCAGGGTTGGTTCGCCTGCCCCGGGGACTACCAGGGCAATACCCGACAGTGGTCACACTGGTTTCTCAACAACGCGCAGGACGCGGATCACCTGACGGTCGATTTCCTGCCTTCGCTGCGGCTGATGGATCCGAAGGATCTTTGTGAAACGACCCTGCAGCGGCCCGACGGAACGCGTGTCCCCTTGTACTCGGCACAGAATCCTCACGTGGTGGCTACTCATTTCAAGTGGATGGAGGATCACGGTATCGACGGCGCCGCGATGCAACGCTTCGTCGCAAACCTCCCGAATCGCAACGAGGTCAGGCGCTTCGATCACGTGCTGCAGAATGCACTCGCAGCCGCCGAATCCCATGGCCGCGGCCTCTTCATTACTTACGACGTGTCGGGAGCCAATCCGCAGACTGTAGTCAACGATGTCCGCAGAGACTGGAAGCATCTGGTCGAGGACTCGAAGATAACGGACAGCCCCGCCTATGTTCGCGCGAAAACAAAGCCGGTTCTTGAACTGTGGGGCTTCGGGTTCGCAACCCGCCCGGGCGAAGCAGCCGAGGTGCTGGCGCTCATCCGCGATCTCAAGGACGGTGCGGCCGGTCTCCGCGCTGTGACTCTGATCGGCGGGGTGCCGACGAACTGGCGGGCCCTCACTAAGGATTCCAAGAGTGACCCCGCCTGGGCTCAGGTGTACCGCTCCTACGACGTGATCAGTCCATGGGCGGTCGGTCGGTTCGCTGACGACGCCGGCGCTGACAGTTTCCTGAAGACGTACGTGCTGCCGGACATGGCAGAGACAGCCCGGCTGGGAATCGACTACATGCCGGTGATATTCGCCGGTTTTTCGGCCTCCAATCGGGAGCGGGCCCACGGACGACACGGCATCCTGAATCAGATACCGAGACGCTGCGGCAATTTCATGTGGCACCAGGTATGGAATCTGTTGCGATCTCATGCGGACATGCTCTACGCAGCGATGTTTGACGAAGTGGACGAGGGGACAGCGCTTCTGCCCGTGGAAACGCGCGGCGACAGGCTGCCGGTGGGCTCGCAGATGGCCTATCTCGATCAGGATGGCTGCTCATTGCCCGACGACTGGTACCTGCGCGTGACCGGAGCGGCTGCCGGATTCCTGCGTCGCGGGCAGGTGCCCCCGCCAGACCTCAGAGCAGTCATCGGGCCGTAGCGGCCGCTCGCCCGAACCTGCCTGAATTCACGCCGGTGATCCTTTGCCCTCTCACAAAGACTCGCAGGACATGAGCACAAGGCTGCGGTCCTTGACGTTTCGATTGTTCGTGCGCCTGTGTGCGGCGGACATCCTGGACTCCGTATACCTCGGGATCCTGGCGCGGGCCCCGGATTCCGCGGGTCGCGACGCCTACGCGGAGAAGCTGCGGGAGGCATCCGACCTGACCAATGTCCTCTCCGAGATAATCCGTTCGGACGAGTTCCGCGAGAAGAGCATTGCGGCTCTGGCTCCGGAGCTGGTGCGCGCAGCCTTCCAGGGTGTGCTCGAGCGGGTGCCGGAACCCAGAGCGCTGACCTTCTACGCCCAGAGCCTCGCGGCAAAGAGGGACCTGGGTGCCTTACTCAGCGAGATCATCCACTCGCAAGAGTTTCGCGAGAAGAGCCTGGTGGCTCTGGCGCCGCAGCTGGTGCGGGCCGCTTTTCTGGGTACGTTCGAACGTGAGCCTGAAGCCGAAGAGCTCACGTTCTATGCCCAGAGCCTCGTAGCCCGAAAGGATCTGGGGAGACTCCTCACCGAGATCCTTGACTCGCAGGAGTTCCGCGAGAGAGCCCTGGTGGCCTTGGCGCCGCAACTGGTTCGCGCCACGTATCAAGGACTGCTCGAGCGCGAGCCCGAGCCCGAAGCGCTTGCCTCCTACGCCCAAAGCCTGGCGGCGAAAAAGGACGTGAGCGCGCTGATCAGCGAGATCCTGCGCTCAGAGGAGTTTCGCGAGAAAAGCCTGGCGGCCTTGGCGCCGCAGCTCGTGCAGGCCACTTACCGAGGACTGCTCGGGCGTGAGCCCGAAGCCCAGGCGCTCGCCTCCCTTGCCCAGAACGTTGCGGCAGGGAAGGACCTCGCTGCGCTGCTCAGCGATACCATCCATTCCGATGAGTTCCGTGAGAGAAGCCTGGCGGCTCTGGCGCCGCGACTGGTTCGGGCTGCGTATCAAGGCCTGCTCGAGCGCGAGCCCGAGCCTGAAGCGCTTGCTTCCTACGTCCAAAGCCTGGCGGCGAAAAAGGACGTGAGCGCGCTGCTCAACGAGATCCTCTGGTCGCAGGAGTTTCGCGAGAAGAGTCTGGCGGCCTTGGCGCCCCAGCTCGTGCAGGCCACTTATCAGGGGCTGCTCGAGCGTGCGCCCGAACCGGAAGCCCTCACTTCTTACTCTCAGGGTCTTGCCGCGGGAAGGAATCTCGGTGCGCTGCTGAGCGAGATCACTCACTCGCAGGAGTTTCACGAGAAAACCCTGGCGGCCCTGGCCCCCGAGCTGGTGCGCGCAGCCTTTCAGGGCATCCTCGAGCGCGAGCCGGAGCCGAAGGCGCTCGCCTCCTGTGCCGAAAGCCTGACAGCGAGGAAGGATCTGGGCGGGTTGCTCCGCGAGCTGGTCCACTCGGAAGAGTTCCGCAGGAAGAGCCTGGCGGCGCTGGCCCCAGAGCTGGTACGCGCAGCCTTTCAGGGCGTCCTCGAGCGGGAGCCGGAGCCGACGGCGCTTGCCTCCTATGCCGAGAGCCTGGCGGCGAAGAGTAACCTCGGGGGGCTACTCACGGAGCTGGTTCACTCGGAGGAGTTTCGCGGAAAGAGCCTGACGGCGCTGGCCCCCGAGCTGGTACGCGCAGCCTTTCAGGGCGTCCTCGACCGGGAGCCGGAGCCGAAGGCGCTTGCCTCCTATGCCGAGAGCCTGGCGGCGAAAAAGGATCTCGGGGCGCTGTTGCGCGAGCTCATTCGTTCCAAGGAGTTCGCTGCCAAGCATTGGTCACGGGCCCGACACAGATGGCCTCATCCGAGCGCGACTTATGACTCACCGGCGGTGATCTTCCTGCACGCTCAGAAGACAGCCGGAACCAGTGTGCAGAACATGCTGCGGGCGGTCTACGATCCCCGAGAGGTGTTTTCCGAGCACACCGATTCGCTCCATCTGCGATCGCCTGCGGAGTTAGCCCAATACCGGGTTTTCGCTGGTCACTTCAACTACGACTCAGTCGACTATATCCACCGAAGGAAGGTGTCAGTATTCACGTTCGTTCGTGAACCGAGAAAGCGTCTTCTGTCGCTCTACCATTTCTGGCGTGCTCATGAGCCAGGTCATCCCAGCTATCACCCAGGCATGGCCGCGGCGAATGACATGGAGATGCGCGACTTCTTTGCCAAGGCGGATAACAGTGGCGAACCCACACTCTGGAATCACATGACATGGGTCATCATGGGAGACAGGCAATGGCGGGCGTGGCGGGCGGAACTCGCCGCCGCACGCAATGCGGCCTCCACGGGCGCTGTCCTGTCCACCCGCATCTGTCCGGCGGTACGTGAACGCCTCGGAGGCTTCCTCTTCGTGGGCATTCAGGAGGACTTCCAACGTTCGGCGGGCGTGCTTTTTCAAATTCTGAACCGACCAACTCCGGACGTACAGCACGACCATTCTCTGGAGGAGCTCATACGGGTACAGCGTTCATTCAAGAAGGAGATGCCCATGCAGCGAGTCACTCCCGAGGTGACTGCCGCTCTCGATCGCCTCGTGCAGATCGACGATATAATTTACGGTGAAGCGAAAGCTCTCTACGAGGGATTTCTGAAGCAATATCCGGAACGTGCGCGGACCGGCGGTAATTTATCCAGGATGCCTGCGACAAACGGGCGGAAACGCCGCACGCGGCGGCCTGCCATGGCCCGAGAGTGACTGACCTGATGCGATCGGGCGGCTGCATGTTGAAGCGATACACCAGTCGGGCATCTCCTGCGCTGGCCATCCTGGCTCTCAGCGCCTGCGCTTTCCTACCAACAAGCGGGCCTTCGCGAAAAGAGGTTCAAACGGGGGCCGGTCGCGGAATTCAGATTGTCGACGTTAACGATGGCGTTGCGCATCGGTTGCTGGAGAGCCATGCGTCACGGCTGCTGTCGGACGCGCTCAGCGGTGCGCCGGGTAACAGCGAGGTCGTTGGACCCGGTGACGTTCTGGAGGTATCCATCTGGGAGGCGCCACCAGCGACGTTGTTTTCCCTGACTACCGGGAGCAGTCCACCGAGCCTGGGCATGCCCTCGAGTGTGGTACCTTCGAACGCCGCCACACTCCCGGCGCAGACGATTGCCAGTGACGGGACCATCTACGTTCCATTTGCGGGCAATACGCTCGTGACAGGCAAATCACTTCGCGAAATCGAAGCAGAGATCACCCGGAAACTTCGGGGCCGGGCGCATGAGCCTCAGGTGCTGGTGCGACTGATTGCCAACAACACAGCGTACGTCACCGTTGTCGGTGACGTGAACAACAGCGTACGCATGCCACTGACGCCGCGCGGCGAGCACCTGCTCGATGCTCTTGCCGTTGCCGGCGGAACCAAGAACCCCGTCGAGAAGATGACTCTTCAGGTGACGCGTGGTGACGGCGTGTACTCGCTTCCGCTCGAGACCGTGATTCGCGATCCACGACAGAATATTCCTCTGCGTGCCGGCGATGTGGTGACGGCATTGTTCCAGCCGCTCAGCTTCACGGCACTGGGGGCGACTGGCAAGAGCGACGAAATCAACTTTGAGGCGCGCGGCATTTCGCTCGCGCAGGCACTGGCGCGGGCGGGCGGTCTCATCGACAACAGATCCAACGCTGAAGGAGTGTTCATCTTCCGGTTCGAATCGAAGCAAGCGCTGGCGTTCGCTGCCGACGTGCCTGCGACGCCGGACGGAAGGGTTCCGGTCATCTATCGTGTTGACCTGAGGGATCCAAGATCATTCTTCGTAGCGCAGAGCTTTCCGATGGAGAACAAGGATGTGCTCTACATCGCCAATGCACCGGGTTCGGAGCTTCAGAAATTCCTGAACCTGCTCCTCTCCACGATCTATCCCATCGACCGGGTCATCACCCTTTCAAAGTGACGACCAGCCCCCAAACTCGCGCCGGTCGTATGCCGGGTGTCGTGCTTGATGAAGTAGAGGTGCAATTGTGGGACTGTCGGAAAAGATCCTTTCCTTGTTGCCCGCGTCCTCGACGCAGCGGAGCACGGCACCCGGCGCCATCGCGAAGCCGGAGCCTTCGCGGAGCCACGGCGGCGCCGCCCGGATTCGCGAGACTGGCGAATTCGCAATGCACGAGATAGATCTCCTTGCCGACACCTTTCGGGTGCACGACTCCGCGCCGGGCACACCCTGGGACGACTTCAAGGACAGTTTCCTGGCGTTGCCCGAATGGTTCCGCTTCGAGCTCGACCCGCTGTCGCCCAAATACGAGCAGCAACAGCGAAGGCTGTGGGGCCTGATCGCCGGAGTTGATGTCCCCTACGATCCCAACGTTCACGAGAAAGAAGCTCAGCTGAGCAACGTGGACGCGATCAGGTTTCCGGGACATTTCGTGCGGCGCGATCCACAAGCCGTTAGCAATGCGGCCGAACATCTGTTGGCGACCGGCATGATCCTGAAGAACTCCGGTGTGCGACCCGGGCAGTGGGCGCTGGAATACGGATCGGGATTCGCGCAGACAGCGCTGCAACTGACGCGTCTCGGTGTGAACGTCGATACGGTCGACATCTCGCAGCAGTTCTGCGAGCACGTCAAGACCCAGGCTGACTTCTATGGCGTGCCGTTGACGCCGTTCCGGGGAGAGTTCGGGTGGAACCCGCGCGGAGACAAGCAGTACGACCTCATCTGGTTCTATGAGAGCTTTCACCACTGCCTTGACTTCAGGAATGTCATTCATCAACTGAAAGGACACCTGGCTCCGGAGGGTCGGGTCCTACTCGCCGGCGAACCCATAGTACGACGGGAAAATCGCGCCGTGCCGTACCCGTGGGGTATGAGACTGCACAGCGAAGTGGTGGCGGTCGTGCGTGTACGCCACTGGTTCGAACTGGGGTTCAGCGAGGATTTCATCGCAAATCTCTTCACCAACGCCGGTTTTACCGCAGAGCGGATGGAGTGTCCCGTTTCTCTGTGGGGAGAGGGATACGTTCTGCGTCACCGCGACCGCCGAATCGACCTGCAGTCGCACTGGTTGGCCACCGTGGAAAGCGAGAGCTGGCACGGTGCGGAGTCGAGCGGGCGCTGGACCAAAGGCCGGTCCGTGATCACGCTAGATATGACTGACTCTTTCACGGAACTGCAGTTTGACGCGGTCAATCATCACCCGAAGCCGCAAACGGTGCACTTGCAGTACGGTGACCTTAGGGTGACGAGGAAATTCCTCCCCGGCGAGAGTGTTACGATTTGCATAGACGCAAGTAGAAAAGCGCCAAATCTTGTCATCACGTCACAAGCGCAGACCCCAGCCCGGGATTACGGCCCGGGTACGTCCGCAGACGGCAGGGCGCTCGGTATCTTCGTTACTTCGATTTCCTATCTATGAGGCGGCCAGGCAGGGACGAGATGACTGGGCCGATAGTCGCGGCCTCTCCTACCCCCGGGGGCCTCTCCTAGACGTACCCGCCCGCCCTGGGCGGCCGCCAGGCGGTTTCGCGGCCTTGGCGGCCGGCTTCACCGCGGCCATCGCCGCGGCGACCGAGCGACGCGCCCATGCCACCAGCGCCGCGGCATCCTCCAGTACATCCGCCGGGGTCTCGTAATAGCTCATGCTGAGCTGCGGCCGGTCGGGGTAGGGCCGGAACTGACCCATGCCGCGGGTGGTGAAGTCCGCGCGGTTGGCATCGTCGACGCGCAGATACAGGGTATCGTTGTCGATGAGTGCGAAGAAGAACTCATCGCAGTACAGGCCCGCGCCGCCGAACATGCGCCGCGAGCTCACCCCGCCCAGGCCGCTGAGCTGATCGTGAACGTAGTCGAGGTACTCGCTGCTGACGGCCATGAGAGCTGGCGGTCACGGCTTACGCACGCAGGATGTCCGCGAGCTTTCCACTATCCCGCAGCGTCTTGACCAACTCGTGCCCGCCGGTATCGACTTCGTGGATCACGATGTTACCGAAGGTCGCGAGCATCCCCGCATGAATCATATCCATGGCATCGTCTCTTGCGACGTACAGTTGCGCTGGCAGCGAGGGCCGTACCTTCGCCAGGTAGCTCTTCAGGTCCATGATCTCGCTGCCCGTCAGGTTTGCAT
>Ga0209804_1000254_pt1 | contig 45847 bp, 45 predicted proteins | sample GraSoiAngelo_139_FD_185896 | JGI IMG/M metagenome (GOLD analysis project Ga0209804, IMG submission 185896) | Grasslands soil microbial communities from the Angelo Coastal Reserve, California, USA - 14_0929_12_20cm (SPAdes) (version 2) | ecosystem: Environmental > Terrestrial > Soil > Grasslands ... | reverse complement strand
CGACGCGGTGATCCACTGCGCGTATGTGAGCGCGCCGGGGCTCAGCGCCGACACCTGGCAGGACAACGGCGACGCGAAGTTCTGGGCCGAGCACCAGAACGTGGCGCTCGCCTACAACGTCTATCGAACGGCCCTGGAGGAGGGCGTCCGCCGGGTGGTCGCCGCCAGTTCCAACCACGCCGGGGACTACTACGAGCGGCTCATCTGGGCAAGCCGGCTGGAGATGGTCACGCCGGAGATGCCGCCGCGGTCCGACAACTGGTACGGCTGGGCAAAGGCCGCCTACGAGCTCCTGGGATTCGTCTTCGCCACCGGCAAGGTCGACGGACGCAAATTGGAGATCGTCCAGTGGCGGATCGGCGCGCCCCGGGACGACGATCTGGACCGGATCGAACCCGGGGACATCAAGACCATGCACCGTGCCCTGGGGGCGTACCTCTCCCGGCGCGACCAGGTGCAGGAGGCGATCCGGATGGTCGAAGCCGACCCCATCGCCGACGAGCACGGCGTGCCCTTCCTGATCGTCTACGGCATCAGCGGGAACACCCACCGCTTCTGGAGCATCGCCAACGCCCGGCAGAAGATCGGCTACGCCCCCGAAGACGACAGCCAGGTGAATTTCGCGGACAGGATCGCCGCCATCGCCCGGGCGGCCCGCCGATAACCCCCGGCAGAGAACCGCCCCCGGTCCGAGACGTTCGAACCGGGGGCGCTCCGGAACGACTGCTGTTTCGTCCTATTCAGGACAGGTGCATGACGACCATCTTGGTTTCCGTCATCTCCTGGACGGCGTACTTCGGCCCCTCCTTGCCAAACCCGCTCTCCTTCAGCCCGCCGTAGGGCATCAGGTCTGCCCGCCACTGCGGCCCCCAGTTGATGTGCAGGTTGCCCGACTCCACCTCCTGGACGAACTTCATCGCCCAGTCGATGTTCTGGGTGAAGATGCCGGCGGAGAGCCCGTAGTTGGTGTCGTTGGCCATGGCGATCGCATCGTCGATGGTGCCGACCGGCGTCACCGCGACGGCCGGACCGAACAGCTCGCTCCGGGAGACGCGCATATCCGGCTTGACGTCCGCCAGAATGGTGGGCGCGTAGATCGCTCCGCGGCGCTCGCCGCCGGTCACGAGCCTGGCGCCCGCCCCCACGGCCTCGCGGACCCACTCCTCCACCCGCACGGCGTCCCGCTCCCGCACCATCGGGCCCACCTTGGTCTTGTCTTCGAGCGGGTTGCCGGTCGCCAGCGCGGCCACCTTGGGCTTGAGGACGTTGAGGAAATCGGTGTAGATCGACTTCAGGGGCAGGATGCGCTGGCAACTGATGCAGACCTGGCCGGCGTTGCTGAATCCGGTCGCGGCGACGGCGGTCGCGACCTTTTCCAAGTCGGCGTCGGGCATCACGATCAGCGGCGCGTTGCTGCCCAGCTCCATCGTGACCTTCTTCAGGCCCGCCACGCGGCAGATCTGCTCGCCGACGTCCCGGCTCCCGGTGAAGGTGATCTTGCGCACCCGCGGATCGCGGCAGAGCGCCTCGCCGATCTCGCCGCCGCTGCCGGTGATGCACTGCACGGCTTCCGGCGGCGCGCCGGCGTCCAGCATGATTTTGGTCAGCTTGAGCGCGCTGAGCGGGGTATCGGTCGCCGGCTTCACGATGACGCTGTTGCCGGCCGCCAGGGCCGGCCCCACCTTATGGCAGACCAGGTGGAGGGGGAAGTTGAACGGGCTGATCGCCAGGACGACGCCGCACGGCACCCGCACGGTGAATCCGAATTTCTTGGTGACCCCAGGAGCGCCGTCGAGCGGCACGACCTCGCTGCCGAGCCGCTTCGCCTCCTCCGCGGAAAGGGCGATGATCTCGGTGGCCCGCGTCACCTCGAACCTGGCCTCCCCGATGATCTTCCCTTCCTCGAGGGTAATCGTGCGCGCAAGATCGTCGGCGCGCTGGGTCATCAGGTCGGCGGCCTTCCGGAGGATCTGATACCGCTCGTACCCGGTGAGCCGCCGCATCGCCCGCGCCCCGCGCGCCGCCGTGGCCAGCGCGCGCTCGATGTCGTCCCCATCGGCCCTGGGAACCGTGTCGACTTGAGAGCCATCGTACGGGTTGAGCACCGGGATGGTCTTGGGCTTGTCGACCCACTCGGTCCCGACGTACATCTTCATATGCCTCCCACCTCCCTGCCTGTCTTCCTATAGAGTACTCCGCCGGAGGACGGAACTCCAGGTCCACACCCCTCCAGCGCCTCCTCACGGCCTCCCGCCGGCATAGACCGGGTGTTCAGCGGCCGGCGCGGCAGGGTGCAGCCACGCCGCGCGTAAGTATAGGAGTTAAGAGTCTGCGCGGCCCGATGCAGGGGCACAAACACTGGTAGGAGGACCAGCGATGCGGGTGGCCGTCATGGGAACGGGGGGCACGGGGGGATTCTACGGCGGCCTTCTGGCGCGGGCGGGCGAGGATGTCACGTTCATCGCCAGAGGGGCGCACCTCGATGCGATCCGCTCGCGGGGGCTGACCGTGAAATCCCGCCTGGCCGGCGATTTCACAATCCCCGCCAAGGCCACCGGCGTCCCCGGTGAGATCGGACCGGTCGACCTGGTCCTCTTCTGCGTGAAGGCCTATGACACGGAGCCGGCGGCGGCGCTGATCCGTCCGATCGTCGGCCCCGAAACGGTCATCTTGTCCGTCCAGAACGGCATCGACAACGACGAACGGATCGCGCGCGTGACCGGCAAGGGGACGGCCATCTGCGCGGCGGCTCAGATCAACGCCCACGTCGAGGCGCCGGGGGTCATCGGGCAGACCGCGGGGCCCGGGAGGCTCATCTTCGGGGCCAACGCCGGGGGCCTCGGGAAACGAATCGACGATCTGGTTCAGCGCTGCAAAGCGGCGGGCATCCCCGCCGACCTCCAGCCCGACATCAAGGTCGTGCTGTGGGCCAAGTACCTCTTCATCTGCGGATTCAGCGGCGTCACGGCCCTCACGCGGCTGACCATCGGGCCGATCCTGGGTTGCGAGGAAACCGTCGCGCTGTACCGGGGGACAATGGCAGAAGTTGAAGCGGTGGCCCGCGCCTACGGGGTCGCCCTGCCCGCAGGGATCGTGGACCAGGCCCTCAAACAGAGCGGGATCCTGGAAGCGTGGGCGAAAGGGTCGCTCGCCCACGATCTGGCCTCCGGCCGACGCCTGGAACTGGAGACCCTGAACGGGACCGTCGTGCGCCTCGGCCGCGCCCGCGGCGTGCCCACGCCGTTCAACTTTGCCATCTACGCGGCGCTGAAGCCGTTCGTGAACGGTCCGCCGCCCGCCCCGAAGCCGCACGCGAACGGCCCGGCACAGGCGCCAAAGCCGTAGCGGCCGCGTCCCACGCCCGCGGCCTGCTGAGTTTTAACTTAGTCCTCCCAGGCCCCCAGGAGGCGCCTCAGCACGATCAACTGCCCCAGATGGTAGGCGTTGTGGTCGGCCACCAATAGCAATTCGTGCAGAATGCTCGGCCCCTCCGGATCGCCCGGGACCCTGGCAAGCAGATCGGTCGACGCGTCGGCGGCCATCCCCTCGAGGATCCGGAGATCCGCCTGGAAGCCCCGGATGCTCTTGTCCCATGCTCCTGCTGCCGGCGGGGAGGGCGCGGGCCAATAGTCCTCAGGCCATTTGAGGGAAACGTACTTGGGGTTCCGGATGTAGTCCAAGATGTCCCACTGGCAGATCCGCATGTGCTCGACCTGCTGCCAGGGAGTGTACGGCAGGCCGCGCGGCTTCTTCCCGCGCAGGGCCTCGGGCAGGTCCGCGAAGGCCTTCTTGAACCCGACGTGGGCGTTCCCGCCTCGCAGCAGCCAGCGTACTTCCTCACGCAGCAGCGCGTCGCCCGCCATGGCCGGTGCCCCCCTCGATGCTCTTGCGCTCATCCCGATCCCTTGCTGAACACTCGGTGGCGGAGGGGGGGAGATTTGAACTCCCGATACCCTTGCGGGTATAGCGGTTTTCGAGACCGCCCGATTCAGCCAGGCTCTCGCACCCCTCCGCGCAGGCCAACCCTATTCTACTATTACTTGTGGAAGGCGCGGAGCCGTCCACGCGGCGGCCCTTCATCCGGCGGCCCCCCTCCCTGGAGCCCAGGGGAGGAGAGGGGTGGGGCGGCATAAAAGCGTACCACACCGGCGCGCTGGAAACGCCGGGCGAGGTTGCGCCTGCAGCGTCCCGGCGCAAAGGGGGGGAGTAAGATAATGAGACGCAGGCAGATCAGGCCTCCGCTGGCCGTCGTCCTGGTGTGCGCGGCCGGCGTTGCGCTGACCGGGGTGCCGGGGGGAGGGCTCGCCGCGGCGCCGACATCTATCACGATCGCGGTGGGCATCGATGCGGATACGCTGGACCCGGAGGGACAGACCACCACCACGGTCGCGAACATGCAGGACTACATGTTCGACTCGCTGGTGTGGCCCGAGGACGAGCGCTCGGGCGTGCAGCCCGGGCAGCCCCAGTTCACGAAACTGACCCCGCAGCTTGCCACCTCGTGGACGGTGAGCGGGGACGGGCTCACGTACACGTTCAAGCTCCGGCGCGACGTCAAGTTCCAGGACGGGACCGACTTCAACGCCGAGGCGGTGAAGTTCAACTTCGAGCGCCAGCTCGATCCCGCCGTCCGCAACCCGAACCGCTACTACTTCGCCGATGTCGACCTGAGGCGGATCGAGACCCCGGATCCCTACACGGTCGTCCTCCACCTCAAGCAGCCCAGCCCGACGCTCCCGCTGCGCCTGGGCTCCGGCGTGGCCCACATGCTGTCGCCGGCGGCGGTGAAGAAGATCGGCAACGACAAGATCCCCCTCGGACCCGTGGACGCCGGCACCGGTCCGTACCGGTTCAAAGAGTGGGTGCACGGAGATCACATCACCGTGGTCAAGAACCCCAACTACTGGGGCCGGAAACCCTACTTCGACGAGGTCACGTTCAGAGTCGTCCCGAACGCCGGCACCCGCGAGACGATGCTGCGGGCCGGGGACATCCAGATGGCCTTCGAGCCGCCGGCCCCCGACGTGCCCGCCCTGCGCAAAGATCCAGGCCTCAAGGTGGTCCAGGGCGCGAGCGACCGGGACATCTTCATCGGCATGAACAATCAGTGGGGACCGTTCAAGGACGTGAAGGTCCGCCAGGCGCTCAACTACGCGGTCAACAAGAAGGCGATCATCCAGAGCATCCTGTTCGGCCTCGGGACGATCCTCGAAAGCCCGACCACCCCATTCCTGTTCGGCTATACGAAGATCCAGCCCGGCGGGTGGCCGTTCAACCCGGTCAAAGCCAAGGCGCTCCTCGCCGAGGCGGGCTTCCCCAACGGGTTTTCGGTGAACTTCTTCAGCCCGACCGGGCGGTACATCCAGGACTACCAGGTCGCCCAGGGCGTCGCCGCGCAGCTGGCGAACGTCGGGATTCGGGCGACGATCTCGACCACTGACTGGCCCACCTACGTCCAGACGCTCGTCACCCCGCTCCAGCGGACCCCGCTGCAGATGTTCGTCCTGGGGTGGGCCACGCAGTACCTCGACGCCGACGGCGAACTCTTCGGCCAGTTCTATTCCGGCCAGTGGCCGCCGAAAGGCCTGATGTCGTCGTTTTACAAAGACCCGAAGGTGGACGAACTGCTCCTGGCCGGCCAGTCGACCCCAGATCCCAAGAAGCGGCTGGCGATCTACAAGGAGGCGCAGGAGCTGATCTGGAACGACGCGCCGTGGATCTTCCTGTGGAGCCAGGATTTCTACATGGTGACGAGCAGCCGCCTGGAGGGCGTGACGGTCACACCCAACGAGAAGTGGGCCGCGCTGTACGCGACCTGGAAGTAGCCCCGGGTCAGACCGGGCCGGCGCTCGCGCTGGAGGACGTGAGCCGGCAGTTCGCGATCGCCGGCGGCGCCATGTACCAGGCGCTCGACCGGGTCTCGTTTGCCGTGGCGCGCGGAGAATTCCTGGCGATCGTCGGACCGACCGGCTGCGGGAAGTCCACGATCTTGAGCCTGGCCGCGGGGCTGCTCCGCCCCACGAGCGGCCGCATCCTGACCTTCAACACCCCGCTCGACCGCCTCAACCGGCGGGCGGCCTATCTCTTCCAGCAGGACGTCCTGCTCCCGTGGAAGACCGCGCTGGAAAACGTCATGCTGGGGCCGCTCCTCCATCGCTGGCCGCGAGGGCGCGCGGCCGAGGAAGCCCGCCGGTGGCTGGCGCGCGTCGGGCTGGCAGGGTTCGAGGACCGCTTCCCGCACCAGCTGTCCGGCGGCATGCGCAAGCGGGTGGCGCTGGCGCAGAGCCTGATCGTGGGGCCGGCGATCCTCCTGATGGACGAGCCGTTCAGCGCGCTCGACGTGCAGACGCGCGAATTGATGGAGAATGACCTGCTGACCCTCTGGCAGGAAGAACGGAAGACGATCGTGTTCGTCACCCACGACCTGGAGGAAGCCATCGCGCTCAGCGACCGGGTGCTCGTCCTCGCCGCCGGCCCGGGGACCCGGGTGATCGGGACGCATGCGATCACGCTGCCCCGCCCCCGGGACGTCACCGAGGTGCGCCTGCACCCCGCCTTCCGGGAGGTCTACCGAACGATCTGGGCGCAGCTTCGCGGAGAGGTATTGCGGGCCTATGCTGCCCAGGGCGCCCCTGTCCGAGGAGGCGGCGCGTGAGCTCCGGGCGCTTCCGCCTCCTCCCGTATCAGGTCGGCCTCTTCGTGGCGCTCACAGCGGCGTGGCAGATCACCACCCGAAGGGGCTGGGTGGACCCGTTCTACTTCAGCCGCCCGTCGGACATCGCCGCCCGAATCGCCGAGTGGTTTGTGACCGGCTCGATCTACCGGCACATGGGGACCACGGCGCTGGAGACGGTGCTCGCCTTCCTCGTCGGCGCCGGGCTCGGGGTCCTGTTGGGCTTCGCGTTCGCGCTCATCCCGGCGCTGTCGGGCGTCTTCGACCCGTACCTGAAGATCGCCAACGCGCTGCCGCGCGTGGTCCTCGCGCCGATCTTCACCCTGTGGTTCGGGCTGGGGGTGCTGTCCAAGGTGGCGTTCGGCGTGACCCTGGTCTTCTTCATCGTCTTCTTCAACACGTACCAGGGGATCCGCGAAGTCGACGCCAACCTCCTCAACAACACGCGGATGCTCGGCGCGACCAAGTGGGGCCTCATCCGGCACGTCCTGCTCCCCTCCGCGCTCGTGTGGATCCTGAGCAGCCTGCACACGAGCGTGGGCCTGGCGCTCGTCGGCGCGGTGGTCGGCGAGTACCTGGCATCGGCCCGGGGCCTCGGGTACGTGATCGCCCAGGCGGAGGGGACGTTCGACACCACCGGAGTCTTCGCGGGCATGACCGTGCTCGCGGCATTCACGATCGCGGTGGACCTGCTGGTCACCCTGGTCGAGCGGCGGCTGCTCGCGTGGAAGCCGGCGGCCGCGCACGCGGAGAGAGCCTAGGGGAGGTGTGGGGATGCGGAGAGGACTCGCGGCCGCGGCCGGGATCGCCGCGCTGCTGCTGGCGCTGACCGGGAGCGGACGCGCGCAGGTCGAGACGCCGAAACTGACCGTGGCGGTGGGCGGTCAGGCGCTGTACGTCTATCTGCCGCTGACGCTGGCGCAGCAGCTGGGCTATTTCAAGGACGCGGGGGTCGATGTCGATATCGTGGACGTCGCCGGCGGCGCCCGGGCGCTTGAAGCGCTGCTGGGAGGCAGCGCGAGCGTGGTGTGCGGGTTTATCGACCACACGATCGAGATGCAGGCCCAGGGCAAGAGCATCAGGATGTTCGTCCTCTACGACCGGTACCCGGGGCTGGTGCTGGCGGTGACGAAGGCCGGGCAGGCGAAAGGGATCAAGACCATCGCGGACCTGCGGGGCGGCAAGATCGGGGTGACGGCGCCGGGCAGCAGCACGCACTTCTTCGCCCAGTATCTCCTGGCCCGGAACGGGATCCCCGTCGATCAGGAGTCGTACATCGGCATCGGCACCGCCGCCACCGCGGTCGCGGCCGCGCGGCGCGGCGTCGTCGAGGCCCTGGTCAACGTCGACCCGACGATCACGATCCTGACCGAGAGCGGCGACGCGCAGATCCTGGCCGATACCCGGACCACGATCGGCACGCTCCGCGTGTTCGGCGGACCGTACCCGGCCGGCGGCCTCTACGCCACCCCCGCCTTCATCGAGAAGAACCCCAGGACCATCCAGGCGCTGGCCACCGCCTCGGTCAAGGCCCTGCACTGGATCAAGGCGCACGCCGCGGAACAGATCGCCGAGAAGATGCCGGAGCGGTTCTCACAGTCGGACCGCGCGCTGTACGCGGCCTCGCTCAAGGAGAACCTCGAGATGTTCTCGCCGGACGGCCGGGTCCCGCTGGCCGGGCTGGAGACGATCGTCAAGGTGCTGTCGTCCTTCGACAAAACCGTGGTCGCCAACGCGGGCCGGGTCAACCCCGCCGAGGCGTTCACGAACGCCTTCGTTGACGAGGCGCACAAAGAGCTGAAGTTCTAGACTGGAGGGGCCGCGCCGGCGAGCGTCGCGCGGGGAGACCGCGCCACTCCTGCCGCGGGGGACGGGGTCAGCGGGGACGCTCGTTCATCGCCGCGGCGGCCGCCCGCCGCTCGCGCCCGCCCCGCCCACGCTGCCCCTGCGCCTGGGCCAGCTCGACGCTGCGCTTGAGGGCTTCCATGAGGTCGATCACCTTGCCGGGCGCCGCCGCCTTGGGGGCCTCGACGGTCTGCCCCTCACCCTTGGCCTTGAGCATCGCCAGCAGCTTCTCGCGGTACTCGTCCTTGAACTCCTCGATATTGAATTCCATCGCCAGGTTCTCGATGAGCTGGATCGCCATCTTGCGCTCGTTGGGGTGGACCTTGGTCTGGACGGGAAGCTCCTCCAGCGCTGAGAGCGCCCGCACCTCGTCGCCGTAGTAGAGCGTCTCCATGACCATCGCGCCCTCGTAGGGGCGCAGGGCCACGGGATACTCTTTTTCGCGGATCACGACCTGGCCGACCGCGACGCGGTGCACCTCCGCCAGGGCATCCCGCAGCAGCAGAAACGCCTTGGCGCCGCCTTCGTCGGGCGCGACATAGTACGAGTGCTCGTAGTAGATCGGATCAATCTCGGTCAGCTGCACGAATCCGGCGATGTTGACGCTGTGGCTGGTGTCGGCGAGCGGGATGCTCTCGAGCTCCTCGTCGGTGACGGTGACGAACTTCCCCTTGCTGACCTCGTAGCCACGGACGACGTCCTTCCAGTCAATGACCTTCTCGTGGAAGGGACAGTACCGCTGGTTCTTGATCGGGGTGTGGCACTCGCTGTGGAGGAGACGGAAACGCACATCCTTCTGCTCCGTTGCGGTGTACAGTTTGACGGGAAAGGTGACGAGGCCGAAGCTGATGTGTCCCCTCCAGTAAGGTCGCACCTTGGAATCCCTCCATTGGCCGGCGAAGCGCACGAACCCAGATAAACACAGTGATTGGTCAGGCCGCACCGCGGCACCGTGGATTGTATACCCGAAGGGGAACGGCTGCAAGCCGTTTCGGCAGTCAGGTCGTGCCCAGGGCGCCCATCATTGGGCAAACGCGTGTTCGATAGATCGAAGACACCGCCCGCAACGACTCACTGCACGCGCGCGCAGACAAAGTGTACATCGTGTGAACGCCTATCCGGATGGAAGGTGTCCCAGCGCGACCTCAGCCCCAACGCCCACCAGATCGGTCAGGTGGAGCGCGGCCACCACATCGGTAGATTTCATCGCGCGCAGCGCCTGAAAGGCCTGCTCGTGGTACGCGGTCGCCTCCTTGTACTGCCCCTGGCGCCCCGCCAGACGCCCCAGCGCGTGATAGATCGTGACCAGTTCCGGCATCATCCCCGACCGCCGGCAGCGCTGCGCCGCCGCCAGCATCTCCTGCTCGGCCGCCGGGAGATCCCCGCGTTCTGCCGCGAGGACTCCGAGCACGATCCGCGTGCGCGCCTCTTCGTCCGGCTGCCCCACGTCGCGGCTGCGCGCGATCGCCCGGGCCGCATACTCGGCGGCCAGCTGGCGGTCGCCGCACATGACATAACACCGCGCCAGGTCGGTCAGCGTGCGGCACTCCCCGACCGCGTCCTCCAGCCGCTGCGTGATCGCCAGGCCGGCGCGCAGGTGCTCCACCGCATCCTGCGGCCGACCCGTCTGCATCAGGAGCATCCCCAGGCTCGTCCGCGCGTGCGCGGCGGCCTGCAGGTCTTCATGCTGCTCGAACAGCGCCCGCGCCCGCTCGTACAAGCCCAGAGCGCTCTCCAAATCGCCGCCCGTGCTCAACACGTTCCCAAGGCCCATCAGCGCTTCGCCCACCCGCTCCGGCCGCGATGCCCCTTCGAACAATTGACGCGCCTGCGTGTACGCCTCCACCGCTTCATCGACGTGGCCCATCCGCCCCAGCACGGTCCCGAGATCCAGGGAAATCTCGCCGGCCAGAAGCGGCTCGGCGCCCCCGAGCCTCGGCAGGATCCCGAGGGCCTCTTTGTTCAGGGCCATCGCCTGCGGAAAGTGGTCCAGGTGAAGCTCCACCGCAGCCAGCCCATGCAGCGCCCGGCATTCCACCAGGGCATCTTCCGCGGCGCGCCCCGCCGCGAGCGCAGCCCCCAGGCGCCGCCGCGCCGCGTCGAACTGCCGCAGCCCCAGTTCCGCCTCGCCCAGCCCCAGCTCGGCGTGCATCTGCATTGCTTCGCTCCGGCACGCCCGGGCGAGGTCCCCCAGCTCTGCAAACACGCTGCGCGCCGCCTCGAACTGACGCCGGCTCAGTTCGCTCCGTCCCCGGCTCGCCAGTACGGCCAGGAACTTCTCGGACACAGTCTCCTCGGCGTCGAGGAAATGAGACACCGGCTGCCCGAGCCGCGCCGCCAGCCGGACGAGCGTGGCGACCGACGGTTTAGCGCGGTCGTGCTCGAGAAGGCTGATGAATCCCTTGGTCAGCTCAGGCTTGCCCAGCGATTCCTGGGTGAGCCCCGCCGCCAGCCGGGCCCGCTTGAGCCGCTGCCCTAAGGTGAGCCTGGGCACGCTTCCCCCCGCTCAAGATCGACAGTTTATGATGACTGGACGAGTAGGAGATTTCATTAAACCGCCGCGGCCGCACTTCCTTCTGTCAAGGAAATGCTTCACGCGGCGGGCGCCGGGAGGGCGGCAGGGTTATTTTGCGGGCAGGTGGTAGCCGGCCGGCCAGATCACGAAGGCGCCGGTTTGCCCGCGGGACGCGTGGTTGTACAGGTTGCAGACGAACCCGTACTGGCCGCGCCCCTTGGCGACGAACGTGACCTCGGCCTTTTCCCCGGGCTCGAGCCGGATATACTTGGTCCCGTCGGTCGTCACGCCCTGCTTGCCCTGACCGGTCACTTGAAAGTCCACGGCCGAGAGATAGGGTGAGTTGAACGCGTGCGGGCGATCTGTGGCGACGTTCTCGAGCCGCAGGACGACGGTGTCCCCCTCGTTGACGAAGAACATGCTCGGCTCAAATTTGAACGAGCTGAGGGCGATGGAGATGACCCGCCTCGTCTGCGCCGGCGACCCGGCGCTCAGACCGAACAGCAGGATACCGACCAGTAATGCCGCGGCAGAAATTCGGAATCTCACAGTTTCCCCTCCTCCTCGCGGATCTACGCGGGCGACACGCACTGGGAACATACCACGCCGCGGTAAAGAACCTGTAAAATCACACCTCTACGGGGTCAGAAACTCGGTGATCGGGACGAAGACAATCCCGGTCCGCCGAAACTCCGGCAGCAGCCGCAGGACCACCCGCGGGGTACCGGTGGTGATGTGGGCCGCGGCCAGCACCGCGCCCTGCCGCCGCGCGAGCGGGATGAGCGCCCGCACCTTCCGTTCGATGTCGACCGGCGGGTCGTCAAGGTAGGTGGTGATCAGGACCCGGCGCACGCCCAGGCGGGCCGCCACATCTGAGGCGACCGACGACGGCGTGGTCCGGTTTTCTTCAAACCACAGCCCGCGCGCCTTCACCGCGCGCAGCACCGCCGTCATGATGCGCGGGTCGGCCGTCGCCCGCGACCCGGCGTGATTGCTGACCCCGACGACCCCGGGGGTGCCGGCCAGATCGTCCTCGACGATGCGCGTGATCTGGGCGTCCGTCATCCGCACCCACACCGCCCCGGCGACCGGCGCCGTGTCGGCGGGATTGCGGGCCTCCATCGGCAGGTGCAGGATCGGGACCAGGCCGTGCGCCACCGCGTCGCGGACAATCTGCGCCGAGTAGCGCTTGTGCGGAAAGATCCCCAGGCCGAACGGCTGGTGCATCGCGTAGATCGGCGCCAGGTCCGCGAGGCTCGCGCCGGCGTGCTCGAACACGATGGCCACCCGGGGCGGCGCTGCGGCGCGGGCGGCGGGGAGTCCCGGGAGCGATGACACGGACGCAAACGGCGGGACGGCCAGCGCCAGCGAAAGGGCGGCCGCCGAGGCGAGCGCGCGGGCAACCACCCTCAGGCGCGGCGCCGGCATCCTCGACGGCGACCGGGGCAGAGGCATCGTGAATCTTATTATACACTTGAGCCAACTAACCCAAACCCGGCGATTCCCGATCGGGGGATCCTCGACAACGGCAGGCGCGACGGGAGGCACGGGGCATGAATAAGGCGCGCTTCGAAGCGTTCTCCGACGGTGTCTTCGCGTTTGCGATCACCCTCCTGATCCTCGGGATCGCGCTGCCCGAATTCAAGAACCCGCCGCCGGCCGAGGGCGAGCTCGCGCGCGCCCTGCTGCGGCTCTGGCCCAACCTCGTCGCGTACGCGCTGAGTTTCGCGGTCATCGGGATCATGTGGCAGAATCATCACGCGCTGTTCCGCCTGGTGCACCGCGTGAACCGCGCCACCGTCTTTTGGAATCTCGTCCTGCTCGGCGTGACCGCCTTCATCCCATTTGCGACCTCGACGCTCGGAGCGTACCCGTTCATGCGCCCTGCGACGTTTCTGTACGGGTTGACGCTGACGGGCGCATCCACCGCCTACAACCTGCTGCTCGCCCAACTGGTCCGCAGCGGGGCGTTCGCCTCCCACGTCAGCCAGACGACGATTCGTCAGACGACGATCGCCTACCGGGTCGGATGGGTGACGTACGGCATCGCCATGCTGACGTCGCTCGCCGCGCCGATCCTGAGCTTCGCGCTCTATCTGCTCGTCGTCGGCTACTACCTGATCCCGCGGGGCGCCGACACCGATCTCGCGGGCACGTCTGCGCAGGATTAACAACCGCGGCGGTGGAGCCGGCGGACTCGATTCGCCGGACTCGACTGGATGCAGGGAGGAAGAGGATGGAACCGCTCGCAGCCTTTCACGTCCTGGAGTTGAGGGTCGGGCACATCGTCAGGGCCGAGCCGCTCGAGCGCGCCCGAAAGCCCGCCTACAAGCTCTGGATCGACTTTGGCCCGGCCGGGGTCAAAGCGTCCAGCGCGCAGCTCACGGATCTCTATCGGGTCGAGGATCTCATCGGGCGGCAGGTCATCGCGGCGATGAACCTGGGTGACCGCCGCATCGCGGGGTTCAACTCCGAGGTGCTGGTGCTGGGAGTCCCGGACGACGCCGGCCGCGTGGTGCTGCTCGCTCCCGAGCGCGCGGTCCCCGATGGGGGCCGGGTGTTCTAGGCCGGCCGCGGCCCTGCCTCGTCAAGAAGAGCCAGTTCAGCTGCAAGAAACGGATAGACTTCTTCCTGAAAATCCCGTACTGTCGGGGCAGGAGCAGTGGCCATGACTCGACACCTGCAGGTCCACAACGATTTGGGAGGTGGCAGCGTCGACCGCTACTGGCGGTCGGTCGTCGGGCGGGAGCCCGCCGCGGACGGGACGTTCGTATACGCCGTCCGCTCCACGGGCATCTACTGCCGACCGACCTGCGCAGCCCGCAAACCCCGGCGCGAGCAGGTCGTCTTTTTCCCGGGGCCGGAGGCGGCGGAGCAGGCGGGATTCCGACCGTGCCGGAGGTGCCGTCCCCGGGGCGAAGCAGCCGGCGCCGCCCAGGCCGCGCTGGTCCGGCGGGTGTGCCGCTACATCGATGAGCACCTCGAGGACACGGTCTCGCTCGCCTCGCTGGCCGGGATCAGCGCGGCCGACGGCCTGAGCCCGCACCGGCTTCAGCGCACGTTCAAGCGCGTCCTTGGGATCACGCCGCGCCAGTATGCCGACGCCCGCCGCCTGGACCGGCTCAAGGGAAGGCTCAGAGAGGGGGAGACCGTGACACGCGCGTTGTACGATGCAGGGTATGGATCCAGCAGCCGTCTGTATGAGCGGGTACCCGGCCACTTCGGGATGACCCCGGCGACGTACCGGCGGGGCGGACAGGGCATGCAGATCGGGTATGCGATCGCGGACTCTCCGCTGGGGCGCCTGCTCGTCGCGTCGACCCCGCGCGGCGTCTGCGCGGTCTACCTGGGCGATTCCGACCGCGCGCTCGAGGCCGCGCTCGCCGAGGAGTATCCGGCCGCGGAGATCCGCCGGGGGAACGGCGGCGCCGATCGCTGGATCGGCGCGGTCGTGCGGCACCTGGAGGGCCATCACCCCCGCCTGGATCTGCCGCTGGACGTTCAGGCCACCGCCTTCCAACGGCGCGTCTGGGAGGAGCTGAGGGCGATCCCGTACGGCGCGACGCGCTCCTACGGCGACATCGCCCGGCGGCTCGGCGAGCCCGGCGCGGCGCGGGCGGTCGGCCGGGCGTGCGCGACGAACCCGGTCTCGCTGGTGGTCCCGTGCCACCGCGCCGTCAGGGAAGACGGCAGCCTGGGCGGGTATCGTTGGGGGGTCGAGCGCAAGCAGCGCCTCTTAACTTTGGAGCGCAGCGCGGCCGCCCGCAAGGGACCCCCGCGCCCCGCGGAGGCCGTGCCGACGGGAGAGTAGTCAGCTGCTGACGCTGCAATCCAGAGCGCGCCTCAACAACACCACGGCCATCCCGCTGCTGGGATTGGGCGTGTGGCAGATCCCGGACGGGACGCCGACCGCCGACGCGGTGGCATGGGCGCTCGAAGCCGGCTACCGACATTTCGATACCGCGAAGATCTACGGCAATGAAAAAGGGGTCGGGGCGGGGATCCGGCGCAGCGGGATTCCCCGCGCAGAGATCTGGGTGACAACAAAATTATGGCCGACGGATCAGCTGAACATTCGGAAAGCGTTTGAATCCAGCCTCGCCAGACTCGATGTCGGGCACATCGATCTGTACCTGGTGCACTGGCCGACGCCGGGCCTGGTAACGCGAATCTGGAAAGCGCTGGAAGAACTCTACGCGGGAGGCGCCTGCAAAGCGATCGGTGTCAGCAACCACTCCATCGGTCAGCTCTCCCAGATCCTCCGCACCGCCAAAACGCCTCCCACGGTCAACCAGGTGAAATTTTCCGCGTTCGGATTTGATCAGGAGCTCCTCGAGTTTTGCAACACACACGGCATCGTCGTCGAGGCCTACAGTCCGCTGACGAAAGGCACGAGGCTGCAGGACGACCGGCTTCGAGCCATCGCCCAACAGTATGGCAAATCCCCGGCGCAGATACTCATCCGATGGGCGCTGCAAAAAGGCACCGTTGTCCTGCCGAAGTCTCAGAATAGAGACCGGATCAACGAGAACGCCCGGGTGTTTGATTTTGCCATCTCCGCGCACGATATGGACAGACTCGACCGGCTCGCAGCGCCCTGAGGCAGGGGCGCCCCCGCCGGACGCTTGCGGCGGGCGCGCCTCTTCTGATACTATCGCCTGTAGAATGCTTGCCGGCCACAACCTCAACCAGCGCCCGCGCGAGTGCATCTGTCCTCCGCGGAGGTAGTCCGCCTCCGCTTCCGGCCGTAACCCCAGCGTTTCAACAACCGAGGAGGATCACGATGAGGACACAAGAGCCTCGCATTGGCGTTGTGTATGAACACCCGGAGTGGTTTGGCCCCCTGTTCGCGGAGATGGACCGGCGCGGTCTCCCGTACGACCGCATCGACGTCGCCGCCCACGCCTTCGACCCCGAGCGCCGGGACGTCCCCTGGTCCCTGGTGCTCAACCGCATGAGCCCGTCGGCATACCTGCGGGGCCACGGGCAGGCGATCGCCTACACCCACGAACTGCTTCGCTATCTGGAATCCACCGGCGCCGACGTCGTGAACGGGACGGCCGCCTTCGCCCTCGAAACCTCGAAGGCCGCGCAGGCGCTGCTGATGCAGCGGCTGGGCCTTCCGACTCCGCGAACCCGCGTCATCAACCATCCGTCGCAGGCTCCGGCCGCGGCGGCCGGGCTCCGGTTTCCCGTCATCGTCAAGCCGAACATCGGCGGCAGCGGCGCCGGCATGCAGCGCTTCGAGACGCCCGAATCCCTCCGCGGGGCGGCGGAGGAGGACGCCCTGTCCCTGGGGATCACCCACACCGCGCTGGTTCAGGAGTTCCTCCCGGCCCGCGACGGGCACGTCGTGCGCGTTGAAGTCCTGGACGGCCGGTTCCTGTACGCGATCAAGGTGTACCCGAACCCCAACGCGGGGTTCAACCTCTGCCCGGCCGACATCTGCCACCCTGACGCCGCCGTGGACCTGTGCCCCGCAGACCTCCCCAAGGTCACGCTGCGGGTCGAAGGCTACACGCCGCCGGACGAGATCACCCGAGACGTGCTGGCCCTCGTCGCGGCGGCCGGCCTCGATCTGGGGGGTGTGGAGTATCTCGTCAACGATCGGGACGGACGAGTCTACTACTACGACATCAACGCGTTGTCGAACTTCGTGACCGATGCGGTGCGCGTGGTGGGGTTCGACCCGTACGCGGCGCTCGTCGACTACCTCGTCGCGCGCGTCCGGGTCCGCGAGCCCGCGCAGGTCCGTCTGTAAGGCCGCCGGCCGGGTCGCGTGGGGTCGCCGCTTGCCACCGTCTCCTTTGGGCTGGCGGCCGCCGCATCCTGGGGCGCGGGTGACTTCACCGGTGGAATCACCACCCGGAAATCGGATGTCTACGCCGTGGGCCTGGTGTCGCAGGCGGCCGGCGTCGTGGCGCTCGCTGCGCTCGCGGGTGTGCGCGCCGAGCCGTTCCCGCCGCCCTCGGCGCTGCGATGGGGAGCCGTCGCCGGCGTCTTCGGCGCGTTGGGCATCGCCGCCCTGTACCGCGCGCTCGCCGTGGGCCGGATGGGAATCGCGGCGCCGGTCACCGCCGTACTGGCGGCGGCGCTGCCGGTCTGCTTCGCCGCGCTCTCACAGGGTCTCCCGTCTCCGCTCCAGTTCACCGGCTTTGGCCTCGCGCTCGGTGGTGTCTGGCTGATCTCACGACCGGAGGGAGCGGGCGGATCTCCAGAAGGCCTGGGTCTGGCTCTGCTCGCCGGTGTGGGGTTCGGAGGATTCATGATCTGTATTGGCCAGGTCCAGGCGCCGGCGGTGTTCTGGCCGCTCGCCGCCGCGAAGGTCTCGTCCCTGCTCTCGATGCTCGCGGCCGCCCGCGCCGAGGGCAGGCTTCCGCGGCCGCCGCGATCGCTTCTCCTCCCGGCCGCGCTCGCCGGCCTCCTGGACGCCGGAGGCAACGCGTTCTTCGTGCTCGCCGAGCAGGGGGGACGCCTCGACGTGTCGTCTATTCTGGCCTCGCTCTACCCCGCCGTCACCGTGCTTTTGGCGCGGCTGGTCCTGGGGGAACGCGTGTCAAGGACCCAGGCGGTGGGGATCGCGGCCGCACTCATCGCCATCCCGCTGATCGCGACCTGATCCCCGGCGGGGGGCTCCGAAGGCCTCAGGGCGCCGCGAACAGCTCCTGGCCGTGGTCGTCGTGAAGCCGGAACTCGGGCATGCCCGCGGGGAGAACCGACAGTGCCGCGCGCTGCTGCTCCTGCGCGCCGAAGAGGATGATCCCGGTCGCTCCGCTGCGGGCCACGAACAGACCCAGACGCTCCTTCTCGGTCCCATCGTAAATCCGGAGCACGGAGGCCCCATCCTGCGTCATGCCCATCCGCAGACGATGGTGGCCCGCGCCGTCGACGATATCGATTCCCCGACCCCGCAGCACACGGTACGACGTCATCTGCCGCAACGTGAGCGTCAGAACAGTCAGCAGGACAGTCGCAAGCACCAAGGCGATCGTCATCAGTTTCATCAGCCGCTCGAGCTTTCCAATCCTCACCTGCAGCGCGTCAAGCATTGCTGGCTCCATGAGAGCCACCTCCGTCTCCCGAGGAGACAATGACTCGATGTTCGCCGCGGCCGCGATCAAATCCCTTGCCGCGCCGTCGATTGCGCGAGCGGGAGTTACCCCAAAGCTCCAGGAATTGTACAGCGTGAGGGCGACCGTTCCCGCCGGCTGCGGCTCGGGGCGCCGCCGGATCAGGAGGATCGCAGATGCTGCCGTGGAGCATCGACATGCGCGGACGGTTCGAGGAGCACCGATTCGACAGCGCCGCCCTGCGGGGCAATCCGCTGGGCGACCCCTCCCAGCGCCCGCTGTGGGTGTACCTGCCGCCGGGATACGACGACGCGCCCACCCGCCGGTACCCGGCGATCTACCAGATCCAGGGCCTAACCGGCCAGGTCGACATGTGGCGGAATCGCTCGCCGTTCCGGAAGAACTTCCCCGAACTTGCCGACGATCTGCTCGCGCGCGGGGAAGCCCCGCCGTGTATCGTCGTGTGGGTGGACTGCTGGACCTCGCTCGGCGGAAGCCAGTTCCTGGATTCACCGGGGACGGGCCGGTATCACACCTACCTCTGCGAGGAGATCGTCCCCTGGATCGACGGGCGCTACCGCACCCTGCCCGAGCGTGAGCACCGGGGGATCGCCGGCAAATCGAGCGGCGGCTACGGCGCCATGGTGACCCCCATGCTCCGGCCGGACCTCTGGGGCGGACTGGCCACGCACGCGGGGGACGCGCTGTTTGAGACCTGCTACCTCCCGGATTTCCGGGCGTCGGCCCGGGCGCTGCGAGATCACTACGGCGGCTCGTTCGAGCAATTCTGGAAGGACTTCCGCAGCCGCCCGGCCTTCGCCAGAGACTCCGACCATCATCTGCTCAACGACTGGTGCATGGCCGCATGCTATTCGGCCGATCCGGATGGGACGGTCCGGCTGCCGTACGATCCTGCCACCGGCGCCCTCATCCCTGCCGTCTGGGCGCGGTGGCTGGCGTGGGACCCGGTGCGGATGGTCCCCCGGCACGCCCCCGCCCTCAGGGCGATGCGGGCCATCTACATCGACGCGGGCAGGCGCGACCAGTTCTTCCTGGATCTGGGCGCCGAGGCCTTTCGCCGGGCGCTCGCGGAGGTCGGTGTCACCGACGTGTCCTTCGACCTCTTCGACGCCACCCACAGCAACATCGAGTACCGTTATCCCCTCAGCCTGAAATATCTCGCGGAGCGGCTGGCCCCGCGGTGACCGCCGTGGACGCGGCGCGGGCCTGAGCGGGCCGCGCGTCCTGGAGCGCCGGCGACGTGAAAATCACGCGGATCGAGGTCTTCGGCTACGATCTGCACTATGTGCACGGCAGCTACGTCATGTCGGGGGGGCGGGTGGTCACGGAGCTCCCGAGCACCGTGGTGCGCCTCGCCGCCGATGACGGCCTGACCGGCTGGGGGGAGGTCTGCCCCCTGGGGCCCGCCTACCTGCCCGCGTTCGCCGAGGGGGCGCGCGCAGCGCTGCGGGAACTGGCTCCCGCCGTGCTGGGCCTCGACCCCCGCAACCTGGGTCTCATCAACGACCGGATGGACGCCGCCCTGCGGGGTCACGGGTACGCGAAGAGCCCCATCGACATCGCCTGCTGGGATCTGCTCGGCCGGGCGGCGGGGTGTCCTGTCTCCGCGCTGCTCGGCGGCCTGAGACAGGCCAGCTTTCCACTCTACATCGCAGTACCGCTCGGCGCCGCGGAGGAGATGGCCGCGTATGCGCGGGCGAGGCGGGCGGAGGGCATCCACCGCTTCCAGCTCAAGATCGGCGATGATCCGTACGCCGACCGGGAGCGTGTCGAAGCCGTGCTCGGGGTGACCGATCAGGCCGACCTGGTGATTGCCGACGCCAACGGCGGGTGGACGCTGCAGGAAGCGACGGTGGGCGCCCGGCTCCTCGAGCCGCTGCCGCGCGTCTACCTCGAGCAGCCGTGCCCGACGCTCGAGGAATGCCTCTACGTCCGGCGCCGCACCACGCTCCCCATCGTGCTCGACGAGATCATCACCGACGTCCACTCCCTCCTGCGCGCCTTCCAGGCCGGGGCGATGGAGGCGATCAACCTCAAGATCAGCAAAGTGGGCGGACTCACCAGGGCCAAGTTGATCCGCGACCTAGCCGCCGCCCTGGGCGTGCGCATGACGATCGAGGACACGTGGGGCGGGGATGTCGTTACGGCCGCGATCAGCCACCTGGCCGGCAGTACCCCGCCCGAGATGCTGTTCACGGTGTCGTTCATGAATGACTGGGTGAAGGAGCACATCGCCGGACACCGTCCCCGGTCGCAGCGCGGGACCGGCGCGCCGCCGGACGGTCCCGGGCTGGGCATTGAGGTCGACGCATCGTCGCTGGGGACGCCGCTCTTCACCTGGCCGTGACGGCGCCCGAGGGACTCTCGCGAGAGCGGCACGCCCCGGACGAGCGCGCACCTCACGTCCACCATCACCGCCGGACGTGGCGGCAGTTCTTCCAGGTCATGGGCCCGGGGGTCGTGTCGGGGGCCGCCGACAACGATCCGGCCGGGGTCGTCACCTACATCCAGGTGGGGGCGACCACGGGCGTGGGGCTTCTGTGGTTGTTGTTGCTGTCGACTCCCATGCTCTACTACCTGGAGGAAATGTCGACCCGGCTCGGGGTGGTCACCAAGCGCGGGATCGGGCACGTCCTCCGGAAGCGCTACGGCCGCGGGGTCGCGGCGGCCGTGATCGGACCTCTCGTCCTGTCGAACATCGTCACCATCGGCGCGGACCTTATCGGCACCGCGACCGCGGTCCAGCTCCTCACCGGGATCGGCTGGGAGTGGTGGATCGTTCCCCTCGCCGTCCTGCTGGCCGCCGCGCTCATCTTCGCCAGCTACCAGACGATCAGCCGGTTCCTGCTGGTGCTGACCCCCCTGGTTGCTCTATACATCATCACGGGGCTCATCGTTCGCCCCCACTGGGACACGGTGCTGCGGGCCACGTTCATTCCGGCGGTGCGGTTCACCCCCACGTATCTGACGGCGGCCCTGGGGCTGCTCGGCGCCACCCTCACGCCTTACATGTTCTTCTGGCAGGCCACCGAGGAAGTGGAGGCGCGGCGCAAGGTGGAGGACCTGGCGGATGAAAACCTCGACGTGGCGGCCGGAATGGTTTACGCGAACCTGGTGTTCTACTTCATCATCCTCGTCGCCAGCGTGGTGTTCTACGGGAAGGGCGTGAGCGTCCAAACCCTGAACGACGCCGCGCGCGCGCTGCGGCCGCTGGCGGGGGACGGGGCGGCGCTCCTCTTCGGACTCGGCGTCCTGGTGAGCGGCATCCTCTCGGTTCCCGTCATGGCCGCCTGCACCGCGTACAGCCTGGCAGAATTCTTCGGGTGGGTGGAAGGGCTGGACAAGAAAGTCCGGCGGGCCCGCGGATTCTACCTGATCATTGCCGGAGCGCTCGGCACCGGCGCCGCGATCGGGCTCCTGCGCATCTCCCCGGTCACGCTCATGTACTGGTCGCAGATCATCAACGGGTTCCTGCTGCCCCCCCTGTTCTTCACGCTCGTGCGCCTGGGGAACGACCGCCTGGTGCTCGGGACCCACACCAACGGGGTCCTCTCCAACGTGGTGGGATGGGGCGCGGTGCTCCTGACGCTCGCGCTCGCGATCCTGACGCTCCGGCAGATCATCGGGGGCCATTGAGCCGGCCTGTCCTCCACAATATCTCCACATGCCGCTCACGACCGGTTCACAACCGGGCCTTACGATTGATTCAGCGCCGACCATCAGCGCGGACAAGAGGAGGCGAATCATGAGAGCGGTGATAGGAATCCTGGTGGTGCTTGCGGTGGTCGCGGGCGTGGCGGGCTTCGCGACCTATTCCTACAATCTTGGGATCGCCCAGGGGTTGGCTCAGCACGGCGGGGCGCCGGCCCCAGGCCCGGGGGCCGGTCCAGGTGGCCCGGGCGCCGTCCCGTACCCGATGTACGCCTATCCGGCGTCCCCGTATGGGTACCCATTTCACGGCCCCTTCGGCTTCGGGTTCTTCGGACTGCTGGGACCGATCCTCTTCATCTTCCTGCTCTTCGCGCTCGCGCGTGGACTGTTCTGGCGCGGGTATGGATATGGGTGCGGCCGGGGTGGGGGGAGAGGGGTGCCGCCGCGATTTGAGGAATGGCACCGCCGGGCCCATGAACAGCCCAAGGAATCCACGGGTGCCACCGGGACGGTGTAAGCATCGGATGGGGGGCGTCCCCCCCATCCGGCGCTTCGGACCGCGACACGCGCCGTGAGATCTATTCTCGTCGTCGACGATGAGCCCAGGATCGTGAAGATCGCCCGCGATTACCTGGAGCGCGCCGGTTTTCGCGTCCAGACCGCCGGCGACGGCCGCTCGGTGCTGCCGATGGTGCGCAGCACGAAGCCGGATCTCATCGTCCTCGACCTCGCCTTGCCGGGGATGGACGGGCTGGACGTCGCGCGAACGATCCGCAAGGAGTCCGAGGTCCCCATCATCATGCTCACCGCCCGGGCCGACGAAGCCGACCGGCTGATCGGGCTGGAACTCGGGGCGGACGACTACATCGTCAAACCCTTCAGCCCGAAGGAGCTGGTGGCCCGCGTGCGCGCCGTGCTGCGGCGGTGGGACGGAGCGCGCGCGGGGACCGACGTCGTCCGCGCGGGCGACCTCGTGCTCGACGTCCCCCGGATGCGCGCGAGCGTCGGCGACCGGACGATTCCCCTCACGCCGACCGAGTTCCAGCTGCTGGCCGTGATGGCGCGCCAGCCCGGCCGGGTCTTCACCCGCGGCCAGCTGCTGGAGGCGGTGCACGGCGTCGCCGTGGAATCCTACGAGCGGGCCATCGACTCGCACGTCAAGAACATCCGGCGCAAGATCGAGCCCGACCCTCGCCATCCGCGCCACATCCTGGCCGTCCACGGTATCGGATACCGGTTCGCCGAGGAATGACCCCAGAGCCCTGCGGACCGCCCTGGAAATCCCGGCGGGGTGGGCCGCCCTGGCGGTCCTGGCGCGGCCGGCCGCCCTGGTGGCCGGAGGGCGAGCCTTGGCCGCCCGCTGGGCCGCCCGGGGCCCAGGCGTGGCGGCGCATGCGGCGGCATTTCCTGCACCGGGCGTTGTTCTTCCTGGCTGCCGTGGTCACCCTGACGCTTGGGGTGTCCGCGCTGTTCCTGTGGGCCGCGGCGGGCCTGCTCCACCTGCTCAAGATCTCTCCCGGCCCGGGAGGCTACGGCCAGGCCGTCCTTGCCGTGATGCTCCTGTTGCTGCTCGTGCTGGCGACCGTCGTGCTCACCGCCCGAGCCTTCCGCCGGGTCGCGGCCCCGGTCGAGGACCTGATGGCCGCGCTGGGACAGATTGCCGACGGCAGCTACTCCACGCGCGTCGAGGAACGCGGTCCGCGCGAGGTCCGCCCGCTGACCCGGGCGTTCAACGCGATGGCGGAGCGCCTCGAGCGGCAGGAAGCGCAGCGCCGCAGTCTGTTGATGGATATCTCACACGAGCTCCGCACCCCGCTCGCCGTGCTCCAAGGCACGCTGGAAGGAATGCTCGACGGCGTGTATCCGCGCGACGACGCGCACCTGGCGTTGATCCTCGAGGAGACGCAGGTGCTGGCCCGGCTGATCGAGGATCTCCGCACGCTCACCCTGGCCGAGAGCCTCGAGCTGAAGCTCGCCAGGGCACCGACGGACGTGGCGGAGGTGGCGAAGGATGCGCTGGCCTCGTTCCGGGCGCAGGCGCAAGCGGCCGGGGTGATGTTGGGGCTGGAGGCTGAGCCCGGCCTGCCGCCGGCCGAAGTCGATCCGGAGCGGATCCGGCAGGTCCTCAACAATTTGATATCCAATGCACTGCGGTACACGCCGAACGGCGGCACGGTCCGCGTACGGTGCTCCGCCGGCCCGGCGCCGGGGCAGGTGATCCTCTCCGTCGAAGATACCGGGACCGGGATCCAGGCCGAAGACCTCCCCCGCGTGTTCGACCGCTTCTACAAGTCGAAGGATTCCCGCGGGACGGGCCTGGGCCTGGCCATCGCCAAAAGCCTGGTCCAGGCGCACGGCGGAGAGATCTCGGCGGAGAGCACTGCCGGACAAGGGACAACGATCCGTGTGACGCTGCCGCTGCGGTCCTCAGTTTAGCGAGCTCCCTCAAGAAACGGTGGCATGAAGCAAAAGGTTCGGATTGCGCAGGCGCCCGTTCTGCCTTCAAGCCCTGAGCATATAGTAGTGAGTCTCATCCTCCCTGGTCACGATAAACCCTAGACGCTCGTACAAACTTCGGGCTGGATTCACCTTGAGAATCCGCAGTGTCACCGTAAGGCCATCGCGTTGTGCCTCAGCGATAATCCGCTGCAAAATCGTAGTCCCCAGGCCTCTGCGTTGGTATTCCGGCAGGATCTCGATATTCGAAACGTAGAGAGTGTCCCCGCGTCGGTGGCAGTTGACCGCGCCGATATCCACGCCATTAAGAACGATGACTTCGTAGTGCCCCTGGGCGACCCGCTCACGAAACATCTTGACGGCTTTCGCCTCGTCCCATCCCCACGTCTGCTCGACGTACGTCTTCATTGTGCGGATATGGAGATCGTAGAGGAAATCGTGGTCACAGATACTCGCTTCGCGCAAGGCGGGAATAACCGCTTCCGGCGCGGGCATAGCGTTACGCTCCATACATCGGCAGTGGCTGATCCATATTCGTCTCCCGCTCTGCAACCGACCTCCGCAACGCCCTACCCGGCCGCCCGCATGTAGGCGTCGAGTTCGCCGGCGAGACGCTGCCGCTCCCTGGGGGGGAGGAACGCGGCCTGGAACGCGTTGCTCGCCAGGCGATACACATCGGCCCGGCTCAGCCCCAGCGCGTCCCGCGCGGCCTGAAAGTTCTCCCCGATGTACCCGCCGAAGTAGGCGGGATCATCGGAGTGCACCGTGACGCGCACCCCTCGGTCCAGCAGGCGCTTGAGGTTGTGCTCGGCCATGGAGCGGAACACCCGCAGCTTCACGTTGGACAGGGGACAGACGGTCAGCGGCACCTGCTCGGCGACCAACCGGTCCACCAGGCGCGGGTCCTCGAGGCACCGGACGCCGTGATCGATGCGCGACGCCCCGAGGAGGTCCAGGGCCTGCCAGATGTACTCCGGCGGCCCCTCCTCGCCGGCGTGGGCCACGGTCAGGAACCCCTCGGCGCGCGCCGCATCGAAGACCGCCCGGAACTTCTCCGGCGGGTGCCCCACCTCCGAGGAATCGAGCCCCACGCCCGCGATCCGCTCCTTGAACGGCAGGGCCTGCCGGAAGGTCTCCATCGCCGCTGCCGCGCTCTGGTGGCGCAGGAAACAGAGGATCAGTTTAGACGAGATCCCCAACGATCGGCCGCCGTCGGTCAGCGCGCGGTGGATGCCGGAGACCACCACCTCGAACGGGACGCCTCGATCGGTGTGGGACTGCGGGTCGAAGAAGATCTCGGCATGGCGGACGTTCTGAACGGCGCAGCGCCGGAGGTAGCCCCACGTGAGATCGTAGAAGTCCTGTTCGCGGACCAGCACCCGGCACCCGGCATAATAGATGTCGAGGAAGGACTGGAGGTTCTGGAAGACATACGCCCGCCGCACCTCGTCGACGGACCGGAACGGCAGGGCGACCCGGTTCCGCGCGGCCAGCGAGAACATCAGCTCGGGCTCGAGGGCGCCTTCGATGTGGATGTGCAGCTCCGCTTTGGGGAGCCCCTGAAGGAACGCGTCCATGCCCGCCTCCAACCCGGACCTCGCGCTACCCCACCACGTCCCGAAAGACCCGGAGGAAGTTCATCCCCAGGAGCTTCCGCAGTTCCCCCTCGGTGAAGCCGCGGCGGGCCAGGTGCATGGTGAGGTTGGGCCAGTCTCCGAAGTTGTCGTACCCTTTGAGGTGGTACTCCGGGGTGAGGCGGTGCTCCTCGAGCCTGAACCCCGCCCAGTCGAACGAGCCGGGACGGTGCCGGGGCATCGAGGCCGGGTACTCCACGATCGACTCGGTGCCGGGCCCCGGGCCGGCCTTGTCCGTGCCGATCCCCACATGATCGATGCCCATGACGTCGACCAGGTGCTCGACGTGCCGGGCAAAGTCGTCCAGGGTCGCCTCCGTCGACTCGGCGATGAACCCCGGGACGATGACGACCCCGAAGAACCCGCCGCGGCCGGCGACCGCCTTCGCCAGTTCGTCGCTCTTGCCGCGGTCGTGGTAGCAGATCGCCTTGCTGGCGGAGTGGGACACCACGATCGGCGCCGTCGACACCTCGAGGGCGTCCCAGCCCACCTGCTCGCTGCAGTGACTGACGTCGACGAGAATTCTCGACGCGTTCAGGCACCGCACCATCTCCCGGCCGAAGTACGAGAGGCCGCCCTGGTGGGCCTCGGTGCAGCCGTCGCCGACCAGGTTGCGGAGGTTGTAGGTCAGCTGGATCATCCGCACGCCCAGATTGTAGAAATAGCCGACGCGGTCGAGATCGTCCCCGATCGGCGTCGTGTTCTGGAAGTCGAGGACGATCCCGTGCCTGCGGTCGCGGTGCGTCCGTTCGATCTCGCCCGCATCGCGGCAGATCATCAGGTCCCCGCCCAACGCGTGCGCGAAGGCGTAGGCCCGGGCAATCGATTCGACGGCCCGATCGAACGCGCCGGTGCTCCGGTGGGCGCCGGAGAAGGTCCCGCACGCCACGGTCACCCCGGACCGCCGCCAGAGGTCCAGGTACTGCTGCCGGGCGGCCGGGGAGGTCTGCATCTCCTGGGCGGCGAGCACGGCCATGTGGGGCGCGACCTCGTCGCGTCCGAGCCCCTGCCGGGCGTACTCGGCCACCGCCGCCTTCATCCGTTCCGTGAAGAGAAATCCGTTGATCACGGGCGGCTGCTGGGCGTCGATCACCAACGCCTCATGGTGGAGCCGCCGCGCCTCCTCAGGGGTGAGACTGGGTTTCCGCTCTGGGGTCATGCCGTCCCTCCGCCGAAGTGTCGGGCGACGCCTACTGGAGCGAGCGGAGGCGCGGATCGAAGGCGTCCCGCACCGCATCCCCCAGCAGATTGAATCCCAGGACCGCGAGGAAGATCGCCAGCCCGGGGAACGTCGGATACCACCAAAAATCGATCAGGTAGCTGCGCGCCTGCGCGATCATCGAACCCCACTCCGGCGTCGGCGGCTGGGCGCCGAGCCCGATGAAGCTCAGCCCGGCGGTCGCCAGGATGGCGTACCCGACATCGATGGACGCCTGGATCACCACGATGGCGCCGACGTTGGGCAGGAGGTGCCGCAGGAGGATGCGGCCGGGTCCGGCCCCGAGCGACACCCCCGCCAGCACAAACTCTTGCTGGCGCAGCGACAGCAGTTGCCCGCGGACGAGGCGCGTGTACCAGGGCCACCAGGACAGCGCCACGGCGACCATCGCGTTGTAGAGGCCGGGGCCGAGGGTGGCGGCGATGGCGATCGCGAGGACGAGGCGGGGAAAGGCCAGGAAGACGTCGGTGGTGCGCATGACGGCCTCGTCCGGCCAGCCGCCGAAGTACCCGGCGACCAGCCCCAGGCCGACGCCGAGGCTCATCGCGATGGCCAGGACGAGGATCCCGACGCTGAGGGAGATGCGGGCCCCGGCGACGATCCGGCTGAGGAGATCCCGGCCGAGGTCGTCGGTGCCCAGCGGGTGCCGCGCGGACGGAACCTGGAGCTTCTCCAGCGGGGCAATGCGCAGCGGGCTCGCCGGCGTGACCGCCGGACCCACCACGGCGACGAGGAGCAGCGCGGCCACGATCGAGGCGCCCACCCACGCCCCCGGCGTGCGGGCCAGCGTGCGGATGGAGTGGGCGAGAAAACTAGTACCGGATGCGCGGGTCGAGAACCGCATAGGTGAGATCCACCGCCAGGTTGACCAGCACGAACACGAGCGTCAGCAGCAGCGCGGTGCCCATGATGGCGGAGTAGTCGAGCGCCAGAATCCCCTCCACGCTGTAGAGGCCCAGGCCCGGCCAGGCGAAGATCACTTCCACGAGGAACACGCCGCCCAGCAGGACGTTGACGTGGAGCCCCACCACCGTCACGATCGGGATCAAGGCGTTGCGCAGGCCGTGCCGGATGTACACGGTGAACGGGACCAGCCCCTTGGCCCAGGCGGTGCGCATGTAGTCCTGCGAGAGCACCTCCAGCATCGTCGAGCGGGTCATCCGGACCTCGATCGCCAAGAGCGAGAGCGCCAGGGTCAGGGTGGGGAGGGCGAGGTGGAGCAGCGCGCTCTGCAGGGAGGCGACATCGCCGGAGAGCAGGGCGTCGATGACGTAGAGGCCGGTGGTGTGGGCCGGGGCCAGGTCGCTGGTCCCGAGGCGCCCGGCCAAGGGGAACCAGTCCAGCCAGCGCGAGAAGACGAGCTGCAGGATCAGCCCGAAGAAGAAGACCGGAAAGGAGAGGCCGCTCAGGCTGACGAGCTGCGCAACCAGATCGAGCGGACCGCCCCGCCCGATCGCGGCGACGAGGCCGAGGGGGATGCCCATCACGATCGTCACGATCATCGCCGCCCCGGTCAACTCCAGGGTGGCGGGAAAGTACTCGCGCAGGTCGGACCCGACGTCGGTGCTGGTGCGCATGGAGACGCCGAGATCGCCCCGGGTCAGCTTGGCCAGATAGATCAGGTACTGCTGGGGGAGGGGACGGTCCAGGCCGAAGGCCTTCCGGACGGCCGCCACCTGCTCCGGCCCGGCGTGCTCGCCCGCGATCAGCTTGGCGGGGTCGGCCGGGATCAGATGGGTGAGGACAAAGAGGAGAAGGCTCACCCCGAGCAGGAGGGGCAGCAGCAGGGCGAGCCGTCTCAGGATGTACTGCGCCACCTGGAGCGCTGCCGGTCAACCCTTGTGGATCCCGTACAGATCGAACGTATTGCCCAGCAGCGGATTGTAGCTGAATCCCTGGATGTCGCTGCGCATGGGGACGCGATTGATCAGGGTGCCGATGAAGATCGCCGGAGCCTCCGCCACGATGACCAACTGGGCCTCCCGGAACATCTGAAGCCTCCGCATCGGCGCGGTGATCTGGTTGGCGCCCGCCAGCAGCCGTTCCACACGATCGTTCGCGTAGAAGCTGAAGTTCCACCCGGCGGTCCCCCAGGAGTCCCTGCCGAACGTGGCATCGATCATGGCGGACGGGTCTGCGTAGTCGGGATAATTGCGAACGGGCAGCAGATCGGGCGCGGTCTCGGGCTTGCCGGCCTTGTCCAGCAGCACCGAGGACGTCATCTCCTGGATCGTCACCTGGATGTTCAGTTCCTTGAGGCCGGCCTGAAGGATCTCCGCGGCCTTGCGAAACGTCGGATCGCCCTGGAAGAGGAACAGCGACAGCGTGAATCCGCCCTTTGGGCGGCTCGACTCGCTCAGCAGCTGACTGGCCTTCGCCAGATCCAGCTTGTACGGCTTGGCCGTGACGAGGTGCGCCGGATCGTTCTCGGGCAGCGGGCCGTTGAGCGGCGCGAGGCGGCCATTGAAGATGGCCTGGCGGGCGCCATCGTAGTCGAACGCGTACGACAGCGCCTGGCGGATCTTCGGATCCTTGAGCGGCTCGCGCTGGCAGTGCATGGCGATGTAGAAGATCCGCATGGTGGGGTTTTCGGCGATCTTGATGCCCGGCTGCTTGGCGAGGGCGTCGATGAGGTCGGGCGCCACGACGGTGGCGATGTCCGCGTCCCCCCGCTCCAGCATCAGCCGCTGGGTGGACGCCTCCGTCACGATCTGAAAGATGACGCGCTTGAAGTGGGAGCCCTGCCACCCGCCCCAGTATCCCGGAAACTGGCTGAGCGTCACCTGCTGCTGCCCCTTGTCCCAGCGCTCGAGCATGTAGGGACCGGTCCCGGCGGCATGGTCCCGAAGCCAGCCCTGCGCCAGGTCGTCGCCCGAGGCGTGCTCGGCGACGGCCTTCGGACTCACGACCAGGCCGCCCGAAATCGACGCCAGCTTGGCCAGGAACGCGGCGTCGGAGTCCTTCAAGTTGAACCGCACCGTCATGGCATCGGGCGTCTCAATGCTCGCGACGACCGGCTTGAAGGCGTAGGCGAACCCGCGGTTGATCTTGATCAGCCGGTCGAACGTGACCTTGACGGCCTCGGACGTGAGCGCGGCGCCGTCGTGGAACTTGACGCCGGGGCGCAGCGTCAACGTCCACTGCTTGACGTCCGGAGAGGCGCTCCAGGCGGTCGCCAGTTTGGGAATGATCCTCGGGGTACTCCCATCCAGAGCCACAAGGGTCTCGTAGATCCCCCGGGTGATGCGCACCGTGTTGTCGTAGACGATCTGCGGGTCGAAGGTCTGGACGCTCGTATCCTGCGAGACCACGAGCGTGTCGCCCTTCGCGATGACCCGTCCCGCCCGGATCAGCCGCTCGAGCTCGGCGCTCCCAATGCCCACGGCGGCGCCGGCCAGGCTCACCCCCCGGAGCAGCTCCCGCCGGGACAGCCTCCCGCCGCGCGTTTGTCTGTTCATGCTCTCCCCTCCTCTAAGGCGGCCTGGATGACCGGCCTGCCTTCGGATTCCCTGGCAAAGATCGCGGCGATCGCGTCGAGGATCAGGCGCGCCGCCGAGCGGGCCGTCACCTCGGCCCAATCGTACGGCGGGGAGACCTCGACGAGGTCGAACCCCACCACGCGGCCGCGCTTCACGACGGCGCGGATGGCCTCGCACAGCTCCCGGTACGTGAGTCCCCCGGGCTCCGGCGTGCCGGTCCCGGGCGCCTGGGCGATGTCCAGCACGTCGATGTCAACGGTGAGGTAGCACGCCGCGCCGGAGGGGACCGAGCGGGCGGCCGCCTCCGGCCCGTCCCGGCGCAGCGCCGAAGCCGTCACGATGCGCGCCCCGTAGGTCCGGGCCGCCGAGAGGGGCTCGGGATACTTTTGCAATCCCTTGATCCCGATCTGTGAGATGCCGGTGACGAATGGAAGCTCGGAGGCGCGGCGCATGACGTTCCCATGGCCCAGGCGTGTCCCCCGCCGCTCGTCCACGAAGTCCTGATGCGTATCAAACTGCACGACGTGGATCGGGCCGCGCCCGGCAAACGCGCGCAGCGCCGGATAGGTAATGGAATGGTCGCCGCCGACGATCACCGGCAGGCGGCCGGCGCCGGCGATCGCGGCGACGCCCGCCGTGATCCTCTCGAGATTCGCCGTGATGTCCGCGGGGGCGATCTCCACGTCCCCGCAGTCGGCCATGGTGATCCCCTGAAGGATCCACCGCCCCAGGTCGAGGTCGAACCAGCCGCCCGCGGCGTTGCCATCGTCATCGATGTAGCGATACCAGGCCGACGCCGCGCGCACGGCGGCCGGACCGAAGCGGGCTCCGGGACGGAGCGTGGTGCCCAGATCGAACGGCACGCCCACGAACGCCACGTCGGCGTCCGGGGCAGCCCCCGGGGCGCACGGGGGCGCGCCGTAGAAGGTGAGGGACGCGGGCCGAAGGCCCTGCGCGGAGGGCGGGGTCACAGAGGGGATGCGGGGGTCGCCCGGAACTCCGACCACAGCTCGTCCACGGCCCCGGGGCGGCTCATTACGTCGAGCGCCGTCATCGCCAGCCCCTTCGCCGCGAGGAGCATCGCCGCGTACCCCCTGGGAGAGCGGGCGGCCTCCCGGAACTCGGGGGTGTGGCCCGAGACCTCATCGGCGATCTTGAGGTACGGGTGGATCGTGGGAACGATCATGCTGACGTTGCCGATGTCCGACGACCCGACGCCCCCTTGACCCGGCGGCTGCTCGCCTTCGACGCCGAGGCGCCGCATGTTGTCGGCGAAAAGACCGGCCAGGGCGCGGTTGTTCTTGCGCTCGGCATAGACAAGCCCTTCCGTCAGCTCGACCCGCGCGCCGGTCGCGACGGCGGCCCCCTCGGCGCAGCGCCTGACCTTCGCCATCACGTCCACGAGCGCCCGGCGCGTGCCCGCGCGGACGAGAAACTCTCCCTGCGCAAAGGCCGGCACGATGTTCGGCGCGTCTCCGCCGTGCGTGATGATGCCGTGGATGCGGACGTCGCTCGTCACGTGCTGGCGCAGCGCGTCGATCGCGCGGTAGGTCAGGAGCAGGGCATTGAGCGCGTTGATCCCCGCCTCCGGCATGGCCGCGGCGTGCGCGGCGCGGCCGTGGAACGCCGTGGTCAGCGACTGCGCGGCCAACGCGCCCCGCGTCCACCAGTTGTTCCGCGAGGGGTGGAACATCATGGCGGCGTCGATCCCGGAAAAGACCCCCGCATCGGCCATGATCACCTTGCCGCCGGCCGTCTCTTCGGCGGGCGTTCCCAGGACGGTCAGCGTCCCGGACAGACGGGGGAGGGCGCGGCGGAGCGCGGCGGCGGCGCCCACGCTGGCCGTGCAGATCAGGTTGTGACCGCAGGCGTGGCCCAGTCCGGCGAGGGCATCGTATTCCGCGAGCAGGGCGACGTGGGGACGGTCCTGGGTGCCCCGATGCCGGGCGCGAAACGCCGTCTCCAGGCCGGCGATGGGCTGTTCAACGGTGAAACCCGCCTCCTGGAGGAACGCGCCGAGCCACCGCGCCGCCTGATGCTCCTGGAGGCCGGTCTCCGGATGCTCGTGGATGCGGGCGCTCAGCGAGACGAGGTCGTCCCGCATCGCGTCGACTTCCGCGCACACGCGATCCTTGGGTGCGCTGAGATCGTCCACCCGTCCCCCCCTGTGGAAGCGGCCGCGCCTGAGACCCGCGGAGCCCGAGTGAGACTTGGCCCTACGCGACCGGTGATCCTCTAGCCAAACTGTATGGCCGGCGGCACCTCAGCATTCATCAACGAGGCTCCCCCGTCCGCGTAGAGCACCTGTCCCGTCATCCAGGCCGCCTCTTCCGTGGAGAGCAGCGTCACGATGTTCCCAATGTCGGCCGGCGTCCCCAACCGCCTCATCGGCGTCCACCCATCCTTGTGCCAGTTCCGGATGAGGTCCTGCGCCTGGGCCGGGAGCGTGTTCAACACGCTGTCCTCGGTCCACCCCGGGCTGACGGCATTCACCGTGATGCCTCGCCTGGCCAGTCCGACCGCGAAGTAGCGGACCAGCGATTCCATCGCCGCCTTCGCCGAGCCCATGCCAACCCACGGCTGCAGGCTCCCCGTGCGGCTGCCGGCGCCGTACGTGATGGCGAAGATCCTTCCGCCGTCCGGCATGATCCGGGCCGCTTCGCGCACCCCGAGCAAGAATGCCCGGGCCTGCGAGTTGAACGCCGTGTCCCACTGCTCCGGGGTAATGTCCATGGGGCCCTGGTAGAATTCCGGCAGCTCCGGCCGCGCGTTGCTCACAAAGATGTCCAGCCCGCCGAACTCGGACCGGACCCTGTCGAACATCTTCGTGATCGCCTCGGGCTTCGAGACGTCGGCCTGCACGATGAACCCATCGGAATCGCGCTTGCGGACCTCCGAGAGCGTCTCCGCGGCGGCGCGCTCGTTCCGGTAGTAGTGCACCGCCACGCGCACGGCATGCTCGGCAAGCTTGAGCGCGATGCCCCTGCCGATCCCGCGCGAACTGCCCGTCACCAGAGCGTGCTTCGCCTTGATCCCCATGACACTCCCCCTGTGGAGCGCATTTGGTGCGGAAGGTAGATGCCGGGTGCGCGGCTGGACACGGTGTGCGTCGCGATCAGTGTGGCACAAGACGTTCGCGAAGCGATCCGGTGCGTTCCTGCCTTGCCTGTGGTCCGCTCCTCGCCACGATTGACCTTCGCGACTCGCTATGGGCGGCCGTCCGCGATCCCCAGGTAAATGTTCTGGACCTGCGGGTCGTTCCGGAGTTCCCTGGCGGGCCCCTCCAGCACGGTCCGGCCGGTCTGCAGCACGTACGCGCGGTCGGCCACCTCCAAGGCGAGATGCACCGACTGCTCGGCCAGCAGCAGGGTCAGCCCCTCCCGATGGAGGCGGTGGAGGGTCTCGTAGAGCGCATCCACAATCGTGGGAGCCAGGCCGAGGGAGGGCTCATCGAGCAGCAGCAGTTTCGGGTCGCTCATGAGCGCCCGGCCGAGGGCCAGCATCTGGCGCTCGCCGCCGCTCAGCGTCCCGGCGCGCTGCTTCGCGCGCTGCGCCAGGCTGGGGAAGAGCGTGTAGACCCGGTCGAGGAGGTGAGGGAGGCGCGAGCGGGCGGAGAGGGCCACCGCCCCCAGCCGCAGGTTCTGCTCCACCGTTTGTTTGGCAAAGAGGCGCCAGCCTTCGGGAGAGAGGGTCAAGCCTTTCCGCACGATGCGGGCGGCGCCGAGACGTTCGATGCGCTCCCCGCTCCACTCAATCGCGCCGGCGCTGGCACTCACGAGTCCGGCGATCGCGTTCAGCGTTGTGGTCTTCCCCGCCCCATTCGAGCCGAGCAGCGCCACCACGCTCCCCCGCCGGACCTCCAGGGAGACATCGGCCACCCCCGCCAGGTCGCCGTACCGCACCTCGAGGTGGGTGACGCTCAGCGTGCCGGTCACGGAGCCCTCCCGCCGGGCCGGCGTTTGCCGAGGTAGGCGTCGACGACCAGCGGGTTGTTCACGATCTCGCCGGGCGCGCCTTCGGCGATGATCTTCCCCTGGTGGAACACGATGACGCGGGGGGCCAGGGTGAAGATCACCTCCATGAGGTGCTCGACGATCAACAGGGTGACGCCCATGGTGTGGATGGCGCGCACCAGCGCGATCGCCTGCTGGATCTCCGAGGGCGTGAGCCCGGCGAGCGCCTCGTCAAGAAGGAGCAGGCGCGGCTCCGTCGCGAGCGCGCGGGCGATCTCCAACCGCTTGCGCCCGGGAGTGCCCAGGGTCCCGGCCCGGTGGTGGGCGAGGGCCGCCAAACCGGTGAACTCGAGGACCCGCATCGTCGCCGCTTGGGCGTCGGCCCGTCGCGGATGGCGAAGGAAGGCGCCGACCATGGCGTTGTCCAGGATGGTCATTTCCTCGAACGTGGCCGGCACCTGGTGGGTCCGCGCCAGGCCCAGCCGGGCGTGCGCTTCAGGAGACGCGCGGGTCACGTCCGCGCCGTTGAACACGACGGAGCCGCCCGTCGGCGGCAGTTCGCCGGCCAGGCAATTGAAGAAGGTAGACTTCCCGGCGCCGTTCGGCCCGATGATGCCGACAATCTCCCCTTCGTTCACCCGCAGGTCGGCCTGGGCGACCGCGGTGAAGCCGTCGAAGGACTTGGTCACGCTCTGCGCGCTAAGCAGGATGGCCGTTCCGGATCCTCTCCGGCCGGAGCACCCGCGGGGCCAGGGATCGCCGCCACAACTCCAGCAGGCCCCCCGGCTCGAACCGGCACAACAGGAGGATGATCGCCCCATAGAAGATGTACGTCAGGCCCGTGCCCCCGCCGCCGAACAGCGTGTTGGACTCCGTCTGCAGCGGCACCAGGATGGCCGCGCCCAGTAGCGGGCCGGACAGGGTCCCGGCGCCGCCCAGGGCCGCGACGATCACCATCTGGACGGAGACGAGGATGCCGAGCCCGCTGTCGGGGTCGATGAACCCGATCATGAGGGCGTACAAGGACCCCGCGAGCGCCGTGAACGCGGCGCTCAGCATCAGCGCGTACAGCTTGTACCGCCGCACGGGAACGCCGAGGCTCCGCGCCGCCCGCTCCCCGGCCCGGATCGCCCGCAGGTAGTAGCCCATCCGGCTCTGCTCCATCCATGCGGTCGCACCCAGCAGCACGGCGAGGACGAACAGGAAGATGTAGTAGTACGGCACCGAGCTGCGGAACGACAGGTCCCAGAGGGTCCGTCCGCCCGCGGGACCCTGCAGCCCCACCGCCGCCCCGAGAAACGGCCAGTTGCTCACGAGGATCCGGGTGAGCTCGGCGACGGCGATGGTCGCCATGGAGAAGTAGTGGCCCTGCAGCCGGAACGTGGGGGCGCCGATCAGCATGGCGATCGCGATGCTCACCGCCGCGCCGACGGGCACGCCCAGCAACGGCGCGCTCTGCCAGCGGCTGTAGAGGAGCAGCGGCATGTACGCCCCCGCGCCAAAGAAGATGGCGTGGCCGAAGGACACCTGGCCCGCGTACCCGCCCAGGATGTTCCAGGCGGACGCGGAGATCGCCGCCAGCAGCACGAGGGCCATGGTGCGCTCGTAGAAGGGCCCCCGCAGCACCAGCGGGGCCAGGAGCAGCGCCGCGAGGACGGCCGTCCACCTCCACCGCATCAGGCGCGCTGCCCCATCAGCCCCTGGGGCCGCACCCAGAGGATCCCCACGAAGAGCGCGTACACGACCACGTCCTGATACACCGGGCCGATGTAGAAGGCGGAGGTCGCCTCGATCAGCCCGATGAGGAGGCCGGCCAGCATCGCGCCGGGCACGCTCCCGAATCCCCCGAAAGCGACCACCACAAAGGCGATCAGCGCGAGCGATTCCCCCACGGTCGGCGAGATGTAATAGAACGTCGCGATCAGCGCGCCCGCGATCCCGGCGGCGGCCGAGGCCATCCCCCAGGCCAGCGCCTGCATCCGGTCGGGGTTGATCCCCATCAGCATCGCCGCCTGGCGGTCCTCCGCGACCGCCAGAATCTGGCTCCCCAGCGCCGTCCGGGTGAGCAGGACGTGCAATCCCAGCGTCAGGGCGAGGGCGACGACGCCGGCGACGAACTGCGGGATCCCGATGAAGATTGGGCCCAGCTTCACGGTGCCGCCCAGGACCGAGCCGGGGAGCGTCACGAAGTTCGCCGAAAAGATCCAGAACGCGGTGTAGCGCACCAGGAGGGCCAGCCCGAACGTGGACAGGAGCTGCGCCAGCATGGGGCCGCGCATGACGCGGCGGATCAACCCATAGTAGACGGCCGTACCGAACCCGAACAGGAGGCCGCCGGCGAGCAGGGAAAACGCCAGCGCTCCCGCGTGCAGCCACGTGACCGCGAGAAACGCGATGTACATCCCGGCCATGACGAAGTCGCCGTGGGCGAAGTTGATGACGTTCATCATGCCCCAGATCAGCGTCAGGCCGGAAGAAAACAGCGCGTAGACGGCCCCCAGCAGGAGGCCGCCGGCGAGCACCTGGGCCGCTGTTGCCACTGCTCCCTATTGCTGCGAGCCCTTAAACGGCCATTCCAGCGCGTGCTGCGCCGCGGAGGCCGGCCAGATGGTGACATAGTCGGTTCCGATCAACTGGGTGATGTACGTGTACGCCAGGATGTTCTGGCCGGTCGCATCGAAGCGGACGCCCTTGTACCCCATCATCAACTGCCCCGGCGTGAGGTTCGTCTCCGCGAGGGCCTTGCGGATGGCCTCCGGGGCGGTGGATCCGGCGCGGTTGATGGCGTCGGCGAGGACCAGGAAGCCCTGCATGTTGCGGCCGCTGGTGTCGTCGAGATCCCGCCCGGTTTTCGCCTTGTACATCTCGTTGATCCGGTACGTGGCGCTCCCCGGCCTGCCGATCGACCAGGCGCTGCGGTTGATGGCCCCCTGGGCGATCGTCCCGACGCTCTTGACGAACGAGGGGTCGGAGAACCCGGAGTCGTCCCCGATCACCATCTTGGGCGTATAGCTCAGGTTCTTGAAGGTCTTCATATAGAGGATAGAGTCGGAGGTGTAACTGACGAAGATGACGACGTCGGGATCCTTCTCCTTTAGCTGGAGCACCTGCGCCGAGACGTCCGTGCCGTTCGCGTTGTACGGGATCTGCGCGACGACCTGATAACCTTCCTTGAGCGCCCGCTCTCGAATCCCCCCGCCGACGGAGGTGCCGTACTCCGTGTTCTCGTTGACGATGGCGATTGTCTTGACCGGATGCCCCATCTTGTTGACATCGGCCAGAAAGCCCACGTAGGCATTGGCAAAGTCGGGCCCGATCGGCGTCGTGCGAAACACCCACTTGAAGCCGCGGCCGGTGATGTTCGGCGACGACGAGTCGCCGACCATCCAGGGGAGTTCGTTCCGCTCGGCCACGGTCGTTGCGGCGAAGGTCACCGAGGACTGGTAAGCGCCCTGGAGAGCCACGACGTGCTCCTGGGTGATCAGCCGGAGGGCCTCGCTCTGGCCGATGGACGGGTTGCCCTGATGGTCCGCGAAGATGAATTCGATCCGAGCGCCGCCGAGCCTCGCCAGGCCCGCCGCCGCGGCCAGCGGCAGATTGGGCATCTCCGGGTGGGCCTCGTTGACGATCTGCGCCCCGACCTCGATCGCCGCCTTGGACGCCTGACCGGCCGCCCCGGCGTTCCCGCTCAGGGGCAGGAGGACTCCGATCTTCACGGGAGCCTCGGCGCTCACGGTTGCGCGGTCCACCCGGCCCAGCATCACGCCGGGCACCATCAGGACCGCGAGGAATACCAGCACTCTTCGCATGCCGCTCACCCCTCTGCGCTTTCGCGATTCATTGGTACGCCGGTGACGATCAGCATTCGATTGTGCGAGGGGGCCCTCCTTGTGCCCGGCAGGGCGCGCGGGCCACGCTGTCGTGGGCTGCGCTCTGCGACACTTTGGAGAAGAGGGCTTCCCCGCGATCTCTGCGAACAACGTCAGACCATGACGGTGAGATTCGGATTCTCGCTGCAGGGGCGCGGAGCGCTGGCGGACCGCGAGACCATCACCACCCTGGCCAGGCGGGCGGAGGCCCTCGGGTACGACTCCATCTGGGTGACCGACCGCCTGCTCATCCCGGTCGAGAGCCGTTCAGCGTACCCCTACTCGTCCACCGGCGCATTCCCGCTCGGCCCGGACGAGCCCTGGCTGGAATCGCTGACCGCCATCACCTACCTGGCCACCGCGACGCAGCGGATCACGGTCGGCACCAGCGTTCTGGTCATTCCGTATCGCAACCCGATCATCGCGGCCAAGACGCTGGCCACGGCCGACTATCTCTCCGGGGGGCGGATCATCCTGGGCGCGGGAGCCGGGTGGTGGCGTGAAGAATTTGCGGCGCTCGGGGTCCCGTTCGAGGATCGGTCGGCCAGAATGGTGGAGCACCTTCGGCTGATGAAAGAGATCTGGACCAGGCCGCGCGTGGCTTTTGAGGGGAAGTTCACGCGGATCGCCGAGGCGGGCGGTGTCCGCCCGCACCCGGTCCAGCAGCCGCACATCCCGATCTGGATCGGCGGCCACAGCGAGGCGGCGCTGCGCCGGGTCGTGGCGGTGGGCGACGGCTGGCATCCGCTCGGTCTCCGGCCGCCGGTAACCCTCGATCCTCCCGAGATGGCGGCCAAGGTGGGTCGTCTCCGGACCCTCGCCGCCGCGGCCGGGCGGAACCCGGAGGCGATCACCATCTCGTTCAAGGCGCCGCTGAAACTGGATGCCGGTGTGGGCGCGGGGCGACGCCCGCTCACCGGCTCACCCCCGCAGATCGTCGAGGACCTTCAGGCGTACGTGAAGGCCGGGGTCCGTCACTTTGTGTTGGACTTCTCCATCACAACGAAGCCGGAGATGATCGAGACCCTCGAGCGCTTCGCGGCCGAGGTCCGGCCCTCGGTGCGCGGCTAAAGCGCGCGGGCCGCATCTGATGGTTGAGATCGAAATATCCCCCACTCACCTGATTATCCACGTCGCAGGCGCGGACAAGATCCTCGCGTTCAAGAGCCAACTGACGGTCCCCCTCGCGCATGTCGTGAAGGCCGAGGCCGACCCGACCCCCGCTCTGCGATACTGGAAGGGGTGGAGGCTACCCGGGACGAGCGTTCCCGGAGTGCTGACGGCGGGCAGCTTCTATCAGCACGGCGAATGGACGTTTTGGGATGTGCGTGACCCGGAAAAGACGATCGTCGTCCATCTTGCGCACGAGCATTACAAAGCCCTCGTTGTCGAGGTCGATGATCCCCAAAGAACTACGCAAAGTATCAATGCTGTTGTCGCAACTGCCAGGTAACCACCAGAGCACGTAGCATCGTTTTTATTCTCGCTCAATGAAACAATCTGGACCCGGTTTGAGATCGCGCAGTAGGCTCGAATGGCTCGCCAGCCCTAATAAAATCTGGTGGGCCGTGCAGGACTCGAACCCGCGACGCCCGGGTTAAAGGCCCGGCGCTCTGCCCGCTGAGCTAACGGCCCACAACTCCAATTCTATCACGTTTTTGCAGCCGATCTAGCGGCCGAACAGCCAGCCGCCGTTGACGTTCAGGACCTCGCCGGTCACGAACGAAGCATCGGGAGAGCCCTGGAGAGCGCGGCCGAGGGGATCGACCGGGTCGAAGCGAACTCTGGGGGCAAGATGGCTGAGCAGGGATGGGCGGTGATCCTCGGCGCCAGCAGCGGGTTCGGGGAGGCGACCGGCCTCGAACTCGCCCGGAGCGGGTACAACATCATCGGGGTGCATCTGGACCGCAAGGGCACGCAGGCCCACGTGGACGAGGTGATCGAGGGGATCCGGGCGGCGGGCCGGCGGGCGCTGTTCTTCAACGTCAACGCCGCGGACCCGGAGCGGCGGGAAGAAGTCCTGCTCCGCGCGTCGGAGGAGATGGGTCCCGCGGGCACGGTATCGGTGCTCCTGCACTCCCTCGCCTTCGGGAACCTCCGGCCGTACATCGCCGCCACCCCTCAGGACGCGATCACGCAGGCGCAGATGGACATGACGCTCGGGGTCATGGCGCACAGCCTCGTGTACTGGGTGCAGGATCTCGTACACCGGAGGCTGATGCGCAAGGGCGGGAAGGTCTTCGCGATGACGAGCGCCGGCGGCACCCGGGTGCTGCCCAACTATGGCGCGGTGTCGGCGGCGAAGGCGGCGCTGGAATCCCACGTCCGGCAGCTGGCCATGGAACTGGCGCCGCGCGGGATCGCTGTGAACGCCATCCGCGCAGGGGTGACCGACACCCCGGCGCTCAGGAAGATCCCGGGGCACGAGATCATCGCCGAGACCGCGCTCAAGCGCAATCCCTCGGGACGGCTCACCGCTCCTCAGGATGTGGCGCGCGCGATCGCGGCCCTCTGCGGTGCCGGGACCGGGTGGATCACCGGCAACGTCATCGGTGTGGACGGCGGGGAAGATATCATCGGCTGAAGGCGGTTATTGAGGATCGAGATTCTGCCAGTGCACGGATCGCAGGGCCTCATCCAGCGAGTCGGCTCTCCCTGTTGCCGACTTGCTGCCTGCTTTGGCTTGGATCTCATACCGGTTGGCGAACGCTGGCGTCTTATAGAGGATTTCGATGATGACCCGCTGAGTCATCCCGCCTCGTGTTCTGCGGTCACATTTGACCGTAGCGACAATTTCGCGCACTGCATGAATTCCTGACACATCCTTCAATCGGTTAATGGCGTACAGCACGTCGCCCAAGGGCATGCCCAATCTCCCCGAAGGTGATGGGTGTGCCACATCTCCAGCATGACTTCAGCGGCCCCCTCAGTAATCTGTCCTTCGGATAAACCCTTGAGTTCTTAATTGCGATCAGTGAAAACCCTGAAATGGGACGAGTAATACATCGCAACGCATGTGCGGTTCTTGATGGGCGGGGAGCGCGGGCAGTCGCCTACGGCTTTTGGATCATCGCCAGGACGGCCCTGGCAATCGGAAGGAAAGGGGGAGTGGCTCAACCGCGCTGCTCGATGGGCACAAACACGCGGTTGCGCGGGCCCACGTACTCGGCCCGGGGACGGATCAGGCGGTTATCGGCATACTGCTCGAGAACGTGGGCCGTCCACCCGCTGATCCGGCTCACCGCGAAGACGGGGGTGAACAGGTCGATCGGAATCCCCAGCGCGTAGTACGTCGACGCCGAGTAGAAGTCGACGTTCGCGTAGATGCGCTTTTCGCGCAGCATGTACTGCTCGATCTCCCGGGACATCTCATACCACTGGGGCTGTCCGTGCTGGCGGCCGAGCGCCTCCGACATCCGCCGCAGGTGCGTGGCCCGGGGATCCTCGGTTCGGTACACCCGGTGGCCGAATCCTGGAATCTTCTTCTTGGCGGCGAGCAGCGCCGCGACCGCCGGAAGCACCTTCGCCGGCTGCCCAATCTCGAGCAGCAGCCGCATCACGCTCTCGTTGGCGCCGCCGTGGAGCGGGCCCTTGAGCGTACCGATCGCGGAGGTGACCGCCGAATGCATGTCGGCGAGCGTGGCGGCGGTGACCCGGGCGGAGAAGGTGCTGGCGTTGAGCTCGTGGTCGGCGTGCAGGACCAGGGCGATATCGACGGCCCGGATGCTCTCCGGATCGGCCCGCTTCCCCCACAGCATGTACAGGAAGTTGGCGGCGTGGCTCAACTGCGGATCGGGCGCCACCGGAGCCTGCCCGGCCCGGATCCGCCCGATCGCGGCGACGACTGTGCCGATCTGGGCGGTGAGGCGAACCGACTTCCGGACGTTGGCGGCGGTGGAGTTGTCCCGCGCGTCCGGGTCGTAGAGCCCCAGAGCCGAGACCGCGGTGCGGAGGACGTCCATCGGGAGCGCGTCGTGCGGCAGCCCGTCAAGAGCCCGGTGGACCGGCTCGGGCAGCGCCCGCGCGCGGACCAGGTCGCGGTTCAGCTGGTCGAGCTGCGCCCGGGTGGGCAGATCACCGTGCCAGAGCAGATACGCCACTTCCTCGAAGGTGGCGCGCTGCGCGAGGTCGTGGATGTCGTATCCCTGGTAGAGCAGCCGCCCTTCGATGCCGTCCACGAAGCAGATGCGGCTCTCGGAGACGACGACGCCCTCCAGCCCTTCACTGACCGGCACAGGACTGCCCATCGGCTTCTGCACGAGCCCTGTCCCTCCTTAGAGCTCCGGCGGCGGTGCCGCGCGGCGGACGCTCAGATTGTCGGCGGGTCACCCGCTCCCTTACAACGTATGTGCCCGTTCGGCACCTTGTCAACGCCTTACCATTGCCCCACTCCTCGCTTCGATCGGCCTTAGGGCCGGTCGATGGCGGCACGGAGGCCGTGCACGAACGCCGCGATCCGGTCGAGCGCCTGGGGGGTCTCCTCGATCAACTTTACGATGGCGCTGCCCACGATCACGCCGTCGGCCACCGCCGCCGCTTCGCGCGCCTGGGCCGGCTGGCTGATGCCGAACCCGACGCAGATGGGGGTCTGGGTCTGGCGCCTGATCCGCTGGACCAGGTCCCGCACTCCCTCGGGCAGCTCGTCGCGCACGCCGGTGACGCCGGTCCGGGAGACGCAGTAGACGAACCCGGTGGACGCCGCGGCGACGGCCTTGATCCGCTCTTCGGTGCTGGTGGGGGCGAGGAGGAAAACCGTGGCGAGGTTCACCCGGCGGGCTTCGGCAATGAGCTCCCCCCCCTCTTCCGGGGGAAGGTCGGCAACGATCAGGCCGTCCAGCCCGGCGGCCGCGGCGGCCAGGCAGAAGGCCTCGAGTCCGTGCCGGAGGATGAGGTTGTAGTAGGTCATGAAGGCGAGCGGGATCTGGGTGCGCTCGCGAAGCCGGGCCACCAGGTCGAGGGCCGGATCGAGGCCCATGCCGTGCGCCATCGCGCGGAGCCCCGCGCGCTGATTGATGGGACCGTCGGCGATCGGATCGCTGAACGGGATGCCCAACTCGACCGCGTCGGCCCCCGAGGCCACCAGCACGTCCACGTACTGCCCCGTCGTCTGGAGGTCCGGATCGCCCGCCATCACGTACGGGATGAGGGCACGGCGGCCCCGCGCGCGCAGGTCCGCCAGCGTCCGGGCGAGCCGGTTGCCGGCGGCCGGCGGCGTCACGAACGGGCGCCCATTGTTTTCGCGATCGTGTCCACGTCCTTGTCGCCGCGCCCGCTGAGGCCGAGGACGACCACCTTGTCGGGACCAAGCCGCGGCGCGAGGGTGCGGAGATAGGCGACGGCGTGGGCGGGCTCGAGCGCGGGGATGATCCCCTCGGTGCGGGCGAGGAGGTGAAACCCCTCAAGCGCCTCGGCGTCGGTCGCCGAGACGTATGTGGCCCGGCCGGTGTCCTTGAAATACGCGTGCTCGGGGCCGACCCCGGGGTAGTCCAGCCCGGCGGAGACGGAGTGCGTGGAGAGCACCTGCCCGCCGGCGTCCTGCAGCAGGTAGCTCATCGCGCCGTGGAGGACCCCCGGGGCGCCGGCGCACAGCGTTGCGGCGTGCCGCCCCGCGGCGAGCCCCAACCCTCCCGCCTCGACGCCGACAAGGGCCACATCCGGGTCGTCTTTAAATGGATGGAACAGCCCCATCGCGTTGCTCCCGCCCCCGACGCAGGCGACCAGGCAGTCCGGCCGCCGGCCCTCCGCCGCCCGCACCTGCTCTCGCACCTCCCGGCCGATCACCGATTGGAAGTCCCGGACGATCATGGGGTAGGGGTGCGGCCCGACGACGGACCCGAGGACGTAGAGGGTCGTGTCGACGTGGGTGACCCAATCGCGCAGCGCCTCGCTGATGGCGTCCTTGAGCGTCCGGCTGCCGGAGTCGACGGGGATGACGCGGGCCCCCAGGATCTGCATGCGAATGACGTTGAGGGCCTGGCGCTCCATGTCTTCCGTCCCCATGTAGACGTCGCACGGCAGTCCAAACGCGGCCGCCGCGGTGGCCGTCGCCACCCCGTGCTGGCCCGCGCCGGTCTCGGCGATGATCCGCCGCTTGCCCATGCGCAGGGCGAGGAGCACCTGGCCGATCGTGTTGTTGATCTTGTGGGCGCCGGTGTGCAGGAGGTCCTCGCGCTTCAGATAGATCCGCGCGCCGCCGAGGGCCTCGGTCAGCCGCCGGGCGAAGTAGAGCGGGGTCGGCCGCCCGCAGAAATCTCTCAGGTACCGGCGGACCTCGGCGGTAAACGCGGGGTCGGCGACCGCGGCCGTGTACGCGGCTTCCAGTTCGTCGAGCACCGGGATCAGCGTCTCCGGCACGTAGCGGCCGCCGTACGCGCCGAACCGCCCCCGGGCACGGGTCTCCGTTCCTGGGTGGACCGTCATCGTCGCACCTCCGCGGCATTCCACTCCTGCACTCGGGCAACGAACGCGCGGATCTTCGCCGGATCTTTCTGGCCGCCGGTCTCCACGCCGCTCGCGACGTCCACGGCATACGGGACCGCCGCCCGGATCGCGTCGCCCACGTTCTCGGGGGTGAGCCCTCCGGACAGGATCACCGGCCCCGCCGCCTTCGCCCGCGCGGCCAGGGACCAGTCGAAGGGGCGTCCGGTGCCCCCCATCTCCCCCGGCACGTGCGTGTCGAGCAGGAACGCGGCCACGCGATAGCGGGCCAGACCGTCCAGGCTCTCGGGACCCCGGACCTTGATGCTCTTGATCACCGGCCGGTCGAACTGCCGGCAGAACTCCGGGCTCTCCGACCCGTGGAGCTGCAGCGCGTCGAGGCCGCACAGGTCGGCGATCTTGCGGATCGTCTCGGGATCCTCATCGGCGAAGACCCCCACCCGCGTCAGGAACGGCGGCAGCGAGCGGGCGATGACCCGGGCCGTCTCGGGCGCCACGTACCGCCGGCCGGGCCGCCAGAAGTTCAGCCCGATGGCGTCGGCCCCGGCCTCCACGGCCGCCAGCGCATCCTCCAGGCGCTTGATCCCGCAGATCTTGACCCGGACCATCGTCGGCAACCGGCTACGCTTCCTCGCGGATCGCCCGGAAGTAGTCCATCCCCATCCGCTCCAGGCACAGGTGCAGGGTCTCCTGTGCCTCCCGGCGCGCCGCGCGGCTCCCCGCGACGATGATCTCCTCGATGCGCCGCGGCTCGGCGGCGAATCGGGCGCGGCGCTCGCGGATCGGGTCCAGAAACTCGTTGAGGGCGCGGGCGAGCCGCTGCTTCACCTCGACGTCTCCCACGGTGCCCTTGAGGTAGCGCTCTTTCAGGTCCTCCACCTCGGCCCGGTTCGGGTTGAAGGCGTCGTGGTAGATGAAGACCGGATTCCCCTCGACGTGGCCGGGGTCGGTCGGATGGATCCGGGTCGGATCGGTGTACATCTTGCCGACCTTCCGCGTCACGGTGGCGGCGTCGTCGGACAG
>Ga0209804_1000251_pt1 | contig 45913 bp, 39 predicted proteins | sample GraSoiAngelo_139_FD_185896 | JGI IMG/M metagenome (GOLD analysis project Ga0209804, IMG submission 185896) | Grasslands soil microbial communities from the Angelo Coastal Reserve, California, USA - 14_0929_12_20cm (SPAdes) (version 2) | ecosystem: Environmental > Terrestrial > Soil > Grasslands ... | reverse complement strand
TGGTGCGGGGAGAGGGCAGCCGCGTCTGGGACGATCGGGGCCGGGCCTACCTCGATGCGCGGTCCGGGGTGTGGGCGGTGACGGTGGGCTACGGCCGCCCGGACGTGGCCGCGGCGGTGCACGACCAACTGCGGCGGCTCTCGTTCGCCCCGCTCACGGACGCGGCCTCCCCGGTGGCGGTGGACCTGGCCGCCCGGCTCGCCGCGGTGCTCCCCGGCGACCTGACCATGGTCGCGCTCGTGCCGACCGGTTCCGAAGCCGTCGATACGGCGCTCAAGTTTGCGCGCCTGTACCATTACGCCGGCGGCCAGCGGCGGCGCCGGATCGTGATCAGCCGCGAGTACGCAACCCACGGCAGCACCTACGCCGGCGCCTCGCTGAGCGATCCCGACCGTGGACTCCTTCGCGGGATCGGCGCCCCGATCTCCGGCATCCGCTTTGTGCCGGCTCCCTACCGGTACCGGTGCCGGTTCTGCGCGGACGGTCCGGCGTGCACGCTCGCGTGCGCGGGCGCCGTGGAGGAAGCGATCGCGCGCGAGGGCCCCGACCGCGTGGCCGCGGTGATCGCGGAGCCGGTCCCGGGCCCCGGAGGCGTGCTGGTGCCCCCGGACGAGTACTGGCCGCGCCTGCGGGCGATCTGTGATCGAAACGGAATCCTGCTTGTCGCCGACGAGGTGATCACCGGGTTTGGGCGGACGGGCCGGTGGTTTGCGTCCGACCACTGGCGGGTCGTCCCCGACCTGATGATCCTCGGCAAGGGGATGACCGGCGGCTATCAGACGCTCGGCGCGGTGGCGATGCGGCGGCACATCGCCGATCGTCTGGATCGCCGGCTGATTCCGCACGGGTTTACCTACAGCGGCCATCCCGCGGCGTGCGCCGCCTCCCTCGCATGCCTCAGGATCGTGGACGAGGAGGGTCTGATGGTCCGCGCCGGGACCGAGGGGGCGCGGCTTCGCGAGGGCCTCCGTCAGGCCCTGGCGGCATGTCCGATCGTCGGAGAGATCCGCGGCCTCGGGCTCATGGTCGCGGTCGAACTCGTGGAAGATCGCGGAACGCGGGCGCCGCTGCGCCTCAAGGCGCGCGACCTCGATCGCGTCGCCCACGACCTGCTCGATCGTGGGGTGCTCGCCTTCGTGGACAACCCGGTCATCCTCGCGCCGCCCCTCGTGGTCACCGAGCACGAGACCGACGATCTGGTCGAATCGACGGCGGCCGCCGTTCAGGCGCTCGGCGCACGCCTGTAGGTCGCGCAGGGGAATAGTCCCGCGATTCCCCCGCGTATTGCCCGAGAGGCCCCCGATTCGCCAACGTCGGGGCGGCCGGACAAGGAGGAACTGCGATGACCGATGGAGGTCCGACACTGTCCCATGGGGCGCGGATGAGCGTCCTCGACGCGATCCGCGGGCGCCGCAGTATCGCCAAGATGAAGCCGGATCCGGTCCCACGCGATCTCATCATGAGGGTGCTCGATGCGGCGGTTTGGACCCCCAATCACCGGGTCACCGAGCCGTGGCAGTTCTTCGTGCTCGAGGGGGAGTCCAAGCGCCGGTTTGCGGAGATCCGCCGCGATTTCCGCCGCGCCCAGATGCCGAACCCGGACGCGCCCGAGGTGCAGCCGGCGCTCGAGAAGGTCTACCAGTCCACGCTGGAGACCCCCGCGATCATCGCCGTGACCTCCCACCTCGCCGACGACCCGGAGACGAGGGAAGAGGATGTCTGGGCGACCTTCGGCGCGGCGTACGCGTTCATGCTCGGGGCCTGGAGCGAAGGGCTCGGCACCTACTTCCGCACGGGAGCCCTGCGGGACGATCAGCGCCTCCGGAAACTCCTGAGCCTTCCTGAGAACCGCCGCGTCATCGGCATCATCTATGCGGGCTATCCGGCCGAGGTGCCGCAGCGGCGCCGGACCCCCGCATCGGAGAAGACCGTCTGGCTCGAATAGGCGCACCCGTGCGTGACCGGGTTGCTGACCCAGGAGGCCTCGCTTAGTCATCCGGTCCTCCTGCCGCCACTTTGAATGGTAGGCTCAAGAGTTCAATCTGGCCCCGCAGGGCTCACACTCCACCCCAACAAGGAAATGGCGCAAAGCGCGGTGAACGGCGAACATACCTGGGAGGGGGGATGACGATGGCATCCAGCGTTCCCGGTGTGCAGCAGTGGCGCGTGGAGCCACAGGCGGCACGAGTCCCCATCGCCGCGGGCGCCGTGGGCACCGTCATCGAGTGGTATGATTTCGCCGTCTACGCGTACTTCGCCTCATTCCTCGGCAGCAATTTCTTCCCGTCCACCGTGCCGTACCGCTCGTTGCTGCTCAGCTTTGCGGTCTTCGGGGTCGGCTTCTTCATGCGCCCGGTGGGTGGGTTCGTCTTCGGCCACTACGGCGACAAGATCGGCCGGCGCAATGCCCTCGCGGCGACGATCATCCTGATGGGCATCGCGACATTCCTCGTCGGAGTCCTCCCGACCTACGGCCAGATCGGGATCGCAGCCCCGATCTTGCTCGTGATTCTGAGGCTCTTCCAGGGTTTCTCGGCCGGAGGGGAGTGGGCCGGCGCGGCGGCGTTCTTGGTGGAGTATGCGCCACCCGGGCGCCGGGGGTTCATCGGAAGCTGGCAGCAGGTGAGCGTGGGAGGGGGCTTCCTGCTCGGCTCTGCGGGGGCGACTCTGCTCGCATCCATCATGTCGCCGGAGTCGCTGGCGGGCTGGGGGTGGAGGATTCCGTTCCTTTCGGGCCTGGTGATGACGGCCATCGGTCTCTATCTCCGGCTGGCCGTTGAGGAAACGCCCAAGTTCCGGGCGATCCAGAAGGCCGGCCAGGTCGCGGACGCCCCGATTGCGGAGGCATTTGGGAAGCACGGGAAACGCCTCCTGACCGTGGTCGGGTTTACGCTCAGCGGGACCGTCGCCTACTATGTCTTCCTCGCGTACTTCCCCAACTATGTCTCCACCGTCCTGAAGCTCCCCCTCCGTACGGCATCGAGCGTGAATACGATTGGACTCATCCTCTTTCTGATCATGGTCCCCTTCCTTGGGGTCCTCTCCGACCGCATCGGCCGGAGGCCTCTGCTCCTGGCGCATGCGGCCGCCGCCGCCATCCTTGCCTACCCGCTCTTCCTCTTGATGGAATCCCGGAGCTTCGGCGCGATCCTCATCGCTCAAATCATCGGGGTCGCGATCCAGGGACTGTTCTCCGGCGCCGCGGTGGCCGGCTACGTGGAGATGTTCCCCACCCGCATCCGCTATACGGCGATCTCGGTCCCCTACAATATCACCGTGGCCGCGTTCGGCGGCACGGCGCCCTTCATCGCCACTTATCTCGTCTCCACGACGGGGAATCACCTTTCGTTCACGTACTACCTGATGGCGGCCGGGATCATCTCCTTCCTCACGTACCTGCTGGTGGTCAAGGAGACATGCTGGAGCGAACTCCAGTAACAGCTAGGCCCCCTGCAGCGCCCGCAGATAACGGATCTGGCCGGCGTGGTAGATGTCGTGCGTGGCCATTCGAAGCACCCGCAGGACCGTAGGCATCTTCTCGCCCTCGAAGGGCTGCTGCAGGTAGTCCTCGCTCATGGCTTGGATGCGTTCGCGGACGCCCTTCGACACCTCGTGCAGGGCGCGCACGTCCGCCTGCCAGGCGGCTTCGTCCCCGGAGGCCTCCCGCCAGTCGGTGCGCGCGACTTCATTGGCGTAGTCAGTCGATGCCCCAGCACGGAACATGGGCTTGACCCCGTCCCACGCCTCAAGCGTCGCCCGCTTCCAGTGGGTGACGTGCCGCACGATCTGCCAGATGGAGTGGCGCTGCGGCCCGGGCTTCCAGGCGGCCTGCGTGGATGTCACCCCCTGGATCGCGGTCGCCAGCGGCGGCTGCCAGGCCTCCTTCTCGAATGTGTAGTCGAGGTGGTTCAGCAGGAGATCCTTGATCGTGACCATCTGTCCCCTCCCTGAGGCACTGTGCCGATTCCGTGAGCCCTGCCGGCGTGCGGGGGCGCGTACTCACTCCGAATCTGATGCGGCCCATGCGGCGACGCGGCGCGGTGAGATCTTGATGACAGGCCGCTCCTCCAGGCGCATCGCCCGGTACTGCGGATACTTTTGGCGCAGGAGCGCGACCGCGCGTGCGTGCTCCTGCCCCGCGGCGATCACCCGCGCGGTCCCCGAGATCAGCACGAAGCGCAGCCGTCTCCAGTCCTCTTCGTAGTGGTCGACGACCAGCGCGACCTGGGGGTTCGCCTCGATGTTGCGCACCCGCCGGAGCCGCCGCGGGGCGGCCCGCTTTGGCTTCTCGTCGATGGCCGAGTAGAGGTTGCGCCCATCGAGCACGAAACAGATCGGGACGACATGCGGCCGGCCCTCGGCGTCGGCGGTCGCGAGCCGGCCCACGCGCGCCTCGGCCAGCATCCCCCCGGCGTCCGGCGGTATGGGCAGCGGCGCGCTGCGCCCGCGCCCGTTCGGCATGGTCGCGGGTGTGCGGCGAGCGCGCGGTTCCGGCGTGGCCGGGGGCGCGCCGCGGGGAATCCGTCGGGGCATGGGGGTCACCCGGCGTACGACCAGGGGGTCTTGGACAGGGCCAGCGATTTCGCCTCGGGGTTGCGCACCCCGCACGCGACCACCTCCGCGACGAAGACGGTGTGATCCCCCCGGTGGACGGCGTCGGTGACGCGGGCCTCGAACCAGGCCGGCACGTCGGTCAGCAACGGCGCTCCGGTCGCGGGGCCGCGCTCAAACGCATAGCCGTTGATGCGCCCACCCTCGACCTTCGCCGGGCGAAAGAACGCGGAGGCGATCTCTTGCTGCTCGGCCCCTACGATATTGACGGCGAACGCTCGGCTCCGGCCGAGGACGGCGTGCACCTGCCCGTCCCGCTTGATGCCGGCCATCACGAGGAGCGGAGTGAACGACGCCTGGGAGAGCCAGGTGACCGTGCCGGCGGCCAGGTCGCTCCCGGCCGCCGCCGTCAGCACATAGAGGCCGTACTGCAGGAGCCGCAGGACCTGCTTCCTCACCGTGGGGTTGATTCCGGGCCGTCCTCCGGGATTGTTCAAATGCGGCTGCACCACCTATCATGAAGAAGGGCTGATGTCAGAAAGAGGTTACGCGGGGAGCGAGGTGGGTCCTCTGCTCGGCTCCCGCCGAAAAGGAGGCGCGCACGATGGCAGCGTCGCTCGTCACCCTGGAGGGCGCGGACGGCATTTTCACGCTCACGCTTCGCCGCCCCGAGGCGCTCAACGCCCTCAGCACCGAACTGTGCGTGGCCGCGCTGGAGGCGCTGGCTCGCGTCGACCAGGACCCGGGCGCGCGCGTCTTGATTCTCACGGGGGAGGGGCGGGCGTTCTCCGCCGGCGCGGACCTCAAGGAGCGGGAGGGCGCGTCGGCGGAAACGATCTGGGCGCACAATCGCCGCATCTTTCAGATCCCGGTTGAACTGGAGCGGCTGGCGGTGCCGGTGATTGCGGCCGTCAACGGGTTTGCGCTGGGGGGCGGGTGCGAGGTGGCCCTCGGGAGCGACCTGCGGTGGGCCGCGAGCACGGCCGAGTTCGGCTGCCCGGAGGTCTCCCGCGGGATCCTCCCGGGGGCGGGCGGCACCCAGCGCCTGCCGCGATTGATCGGATCGTCCCGCGCAATGGCGCTGATCCTCAGCGGACAGCGGATCGGCGCGCAGGAGGCGTACCGGATCGGACTCGTCGATGCCGTGGCGGCACCTGAGGATCTCCTCCGCGCGGCCGGAGAGGCCGCGCGGGCGATTGCCGTCAATGCGCCTCTGGCGGTGCGGGCCGCGAAGCGCGCGATCAGGTACGGGCTCGGCCGGCCCCTGGAGGCCGGATTGGACCTGGAGGGGCAGCTGCAGCGGATGCTGTACGCGTCCGCGGACTGCCAAGAGGGGATCGTCGCCTTCCGCGAGCGCCGCGCGCCGCGCTGGACAGGGCGTTGACCCGGCAGGCTGACCGTTAGCCACCGCCGGGCGAGGTCGCGCGGCCGAGGGCGAACCCCAGCAGGAGCATGGCAAACACGAACGTGGTGATGGCGACGTACAGCCAATCCCGTTCCATGGCGAAGGCGATCACGGTCGCGCCAACGGTCAAGACCGGCGTGACGATGAGCAGGAGGATGCCGGCTTCGATGACCGCCTCCGGCTCGGGCGGGAGCAGCTCACGGACGACCGCGCGGATCGAGGTCAGGTCGGTGCTCTCGGAGATGCTCGTTTTCGGCATGGAGACGAACGCTCTCGGGCCGACCTGGATCAACAAAAACACCAGTCCCCCCACGATGACTGCAGAGGCCAGGAGGACCCCGTAGCGCAGCATGCTGCTGACGAGCATTCGTGGGCCCATATCGACGGCCGTGGCGCCCGCACCGCGCGGCGCGCCCGTCCCGGCGACCTGGCCGAGGCCTGTCTTCACGGGGACCTGATCGCCTTCGCAATCATGCTGACTGCCACGACCACGAGGATGGGAATGAAGAGCTTCCTGATCGTGGTGTTGCGCAGGTGCCCCATGATGTTGGTGCCGAACCAGGCGCCGCCCAGGACGCCGAGCGCGACAGGGGCGGCGATCGGCGCCGGGATATCTCCGCGGGCAAAATACACGCTGGCGCTGGCCGCCGCCGTCACCCCGACCATGAAATTGCTGGTGGATGTCGACACCTTCATGGGGAGGCGCATCGCGACATCCATCGCCATCACTTTGAACAGGCCGCTGCCGATGCCGAGGAGCCCCGAGAAGATCCCGGCCAGATACATCATCACGGCCCCGGGGATCACTCCGGTGGCCATATAGTCCACCCGCTGCCCCAGGGCCTGATCGTAGTAGTCCCCCGAGAACCGGAGGCGCGCTGCCAGCGGATCGTATGGGACCTCGCCGGGTAGTTCCAGTTTGAGCCGGCCGAGCAGGGCGACCGCCGAGTAGCCGAGGAGGAGCCCGAAGATCAGATACAGCCAGTGCGGCGACACATATCCGGCGACGAACGCGCCCGTGAGCGCCCCGGTCGTGGTCATGACCTCGAGGGCGAGGCCGATCCGGAGGTTCGTCATCCGGTCCCGGAGGTACGCCGCGGCGGCGCCGCTGCTCCCCGCGATGACCGCGACGATGCTCGCGCCGATCGCGAAGCGAATGGGGAGATTCAACAGCAGCGTGAGCGCCGGGACGATGATGATGCCGCCGCCCAGCCCAAGGATCGCCCCTCCGATTCCTGCCGCCACGGAGACCAGGAAAATGACGAAGAACACGCTCGCCCTCGCGCTCGGACATCGGCCGACCGGTGCTACGGTCAGCCGATTCTCTGCGGGGAGGGGTCTTCCTTCGCTCGGGGCCATGAGAGTGGAGCGCCGTCACGTTCTGGCTCACGCCCTGGGCAGGGGTTGCGCGGCACGGTGGTGCATTCAGCGTCACGTGGGCGGCGTTTCGGCCGGCATCTAGGGAGGCGACCAAGATGGAGCATCCGGCCGACCGGCACGCCGAACACAGGGACCGGAAGCGGAGGCCCCGCATGCCGATGCACGGGGCGGCCCTGCGCAAACCGGAGATAAGCGGGGGGCGCTCAGCGAAAAAGAAGCGACGCCACAAGCGAAAGAAGTGACCCGTGGTCCCCGGCGGGATTACCGGCGAACGATCGTGTGGAGGAAGGGATGCGATATGGTCCGGCAGAAGTCAACGTCAAACCAGAACGAGGGAGGTCCGGCCACATGCCCAAGTATGTCATCGAGCGAGACATCCCCGGCGCAGGCAAACTATCCCCTCAAGAACTCCGTGCGATCTCGCAGAAGTCATGCGGCGTCCTGACCAACATGGGACCCCAGATTCAATGGGTGCAGAGCTATGTGACCGACGACAAGATTTACTGCGTCTACATCGCTCCGAACGAGAAGATGGTGCGGGAACACGCGAGGCAGGGTGGGTTCCCTGCCAACCGCGTCTCGCTCGTCAAGAATATGATTGACCCAACGACCTCTGAATAAGCGGGCAGGCTTCGCCTGACAAAGGCGGGGTGAGGCGCAGCCCACGCCGAGAACGCCCCTGCGCGCGGACACGGGGCGTGATACGGAGACGTTCGCCACCGATGTCGTTCCGGAAGTGAGGCGCCGGTAGGCACGGGGAAGTAGCTCAATGCTCTCAAACAGGTGGGATGCATGGTGTCCCCAGCGAGATTCGAACTTGCGGGGACCGATGCCTGCATCCCGCCGAGCTCCGCGTCAGACAAGGATTCCCGCGACGATCGCGACTCATAGGTTGCTCACCTGCGCTCATTTTAGCGGAGGTATAGTGTGGCTATTCCATGCGGTACCTCGTCCCTTTCAGCCGACCGTGTAGAGGCGGAAGAGGACTTTTCTGACCTGAGGTGAACACAGAGTTGGTATCGTCCCAATCGCAACACGCAGACGCTCGGTAATTGTCGGTGGTTGCGGACAAGTCGACGCAGCAGGGTTGGGGCGAGGCTATGCAGTGCCATTGGGATTGGCGTCGTCGCCTCGAGGGGTCCCGTCCCCTCAGTTTTGCTGTGCGCCCCCGTTTTTGTCCAGGCTCATCCGGCTAATATGCCCGGCTCCGGGAAGCCACGAGCTCTCGGGGCCTTCGGGAATTCGCGCGTTGTAGCCGTTGTTGGCATAAGCGCTCTTGTTTTGGCTTCTACTCAATTTGCTGGAAGCGGAGGCGTGATTAACGCATGGGCGCGCGGGCCTGACCTGAAATACGTTCTCATACTTGTGCTCGCAGTCTTCGCCTTCGTGGTTGGCATTTTCTATCTTCGTAGAGGGCGGACACGGGCCGAGCAGGCCCTAGGTAAGAGTGAAGCAAAGCTGATCCAGATTGAACAGCGCATTCGAGACATGACCCTGCTGAGCGATATGGCACAACTACTCCTGGCTTCTCGCAGCATGGAGGAAGCCTACACGGTCATCGGTCAGGACTTGCAACACTTGTTCCCGCACGAATCTGGCGCGGTGTGTATTGTGAGTCCCTCGCGAAACTTCGTGGAGGCAATTGCGCTCTGGGGTGAGCCTCCGCCCACCCAGCGTGTCTTCGCGCCGGACGACTGCTGGGCGCTCCGACGCGGACAGATGCATGTGGTGAGTGACGTCCATTCTGAAGCGCTCTGCAAGCATGTGAATCAGCTCCCTCAGTCAGTCGGCTACCTCTGTATGCCCATGGTGGCTCAAACTGGAGCTCTGGGGATACTCCATTTACAAATGACCCCGCACATGCTGGACCAGCCGCAGAGAATACGCGACCTCGAGATGGAGTCCACCCAGCGGCTGGCCGTGACTGTGGCCGCGCAAATTGGACTGGCCTTGGGGAACATGAAATTGAGCGAGGCGCTGCGTATCCAATCTACGCGGGACGTCCTCACCGGCCTGTTCAACAGACGCTACATGGAAGAGTCGCTGGAACGCGAACTGCGCCGGGCGGTCCGGAAACAGGGCCAGCTCGGAGTCATTATGCTCGACCTTGACCATTTCAAACGGTTAAATGACACGTTTGGGCACGAAGCGGGCGACATGATTCTGCGCGCACTAGGCGATTCTCTGCAGGAGCTTGTGAGGGGATCTGACATTGCCTGCCGCTATGGCGGCGAGGAGTTCACGCTCATCCTGCCAGACGCTCCATTAACCGTTACCCTCCAGCGCGCTGAGCAATTATGCGCGAAATTTAGACACTTGGAAGTGATATACCAGAGCCGTTCGCTGCCAGCAGGAACCCTGTCATTAGGAGTAGCGGGCTTCCCGGAGCATGGCTCCACTGTGGAGGACATCCTGCGAGCCGCCGATGGTGCCCTCTATCGCGCCAAGCACGATGGGCGCGACCGGGTCATGGTCGCTGGAACGGTTGGGTGAGCCGGTGCAGCGGGATGCGTGGTGCCCCCAGCGAGATTCGAACTCGCGTTACCGGCTTGAAGGGCCGATGTCCTAGGCCAGCCTAGACGATGGGGGCACGTGGACCCGGGTCCACATTATCATACCCGGGAGGTCGCGCAAAGAGGGTGCTAGGCGCGGCGCAGCGCGGGGCGGCGCGCAAACGCCTCGATCAGCGCACGATGGTCGTCGCGCAGCCCCTCCGGCCAGATCCCCGGCTCGATGTAGCGGATCTCCGACACCTCGGCGCTCGGCCGAAAGGCGCCGCCGCGCAGCCTGGCATGATAGACCAGCGTCAGATGCATCGGGCTCTCCATGCGGATCGCCAGCGGCGCGCCGACGTCGGCCTCGAGCGCGGTCTCCTCTCGGATCTCGCGGACCAGGGCGTCGGCGGGATCCTCGCCGCGCCGCACCCATCCTCCCAGCAGCGCCCACGGCGTTCTTCGCCGGTACGTGTGCCGCGCGACCAGGACCCGTCCGTCGCCGTCGTCGATCATCGCGACTGTTCCGATGATGAAGTGGGCATTGAATGTCCAGAGGAGCATATGTCGGGCCCACAGCGGCAGCCGCTTCCAGATCCACGTGCCGATCGCTCCACGAGTCATCGTGGAGGCTACTTCGGCGATGCGTCTCCGCGACCTGCCGCGGGCCCGGAACGCGTGGGACGGGCGCGCGCGGATCGGGCATCGAGCCGCGCACGGCGGACCGGTCCCCCGCGGACCGGACGGCGCGCCCGGCAGGTCCCCTGGCCGGCGCTCGCGCGCCTGCCGCGCCGGGGCTACGTGATCGAGGAGAAGCATCTGCGGCGGTTTAGCACGCTGCTCCGCCAGCTCGGCGATCTTCCGCTCAGCCGGGACACCACGTTCGCCGGCCTGCTCCACATGGGCGAAGAGGGCAACGAGATCTGGGTGGAGGCGGGCCTCCCCGAGCCCGAGAAACGGTTTACGATCGTCCACGAACTGGTCCACGCGCGGCGGCAGCGGTCGAGCGAGGACCTTTCGGACGACGCGCTCGAGGAGGCGATCGTCGAACTGGAAGCCGTGGCGCGGGTCGGCAAGCGGATCTTGAAGCGGATGCCCTCCGGGGTCGTCTTGAGCGTTCTGCACGATTATCTGACCGGCCGCGGCCGGAGCAACCCCGACACGCGGGCCGGGCTCGGCGCCATCTACCGGCGGATCTGGATCTTGCTCGGAACGCGCACCACGCGGCGGGCGACCGTGTCCCGCGTGGCCGCCCGCCCCCGCCCCAAGGCCTCACGCCTGCCGGCGGGCTCGCAGCCGGCAAGGTGGCGCTAACGATCTTCGACGAGGTCCTCATGGCGGCCCGGCCCGGAGTTCCCGCCGCCTATCTCGTCCGGGAGTCCACCCCGCTCGCGCCGAATGCCTGACGCGGGGAGGTGGTGGACGTGGGTCCCTTCGCCATCACGCCGGCTCAGCGGCGACTGCGGGACGTGGCCCGTGAGTTCGCCGGCAGGGTCGTGGCTCCGGCGGCGGCAGACCTCGACCGGCGCGCGGATCCCCGAGAGTGTTTCTCGACGGCGATCGTCGAGGAAGCCAGCAAGGTGGGCCTGCGGACCCTCACGCTGCCCCCGGAGCTCGGGGGCCAGGGGGCGGATTCACTCACAACCGCCATCGTCATTGAGGAGCTCGCCAAAGCGGATCTCGGGGTCTCGGTGATCTTCGCGCAGGTCCTCAAGATCGCTCAAACCCTTCACAAGGCCTGCACGGCGGCCCAGCGACAGCGCTTCCTGCACCCCTTCCGGGACGATCCCAATTTTCTGCTGGCGATCGCCATCACGGAGCCGGAAACCTCCTCGGACTACATCATCCCGGTGCGAGACCCCGGCGCCCGTTTTCGCACGGTCGCCGTTCGCCGGGATCGGGGGTGGGTGGTGACGGGGAAGAAACACTTCATCTCCAACGGGAGCCGCGCGGGCTTGTACCTGGTCTTCGCGCAAACCGAGCCGGGCAAGGGCCTGGTCGAGGGCGCCACGTGCTTTCTTCTCACGCGCGACACGCCCGGCTTCACCATCGGCGCCGTGCACAATAAAATGGGAGAGCGGCTGGTCAATAATGCCGAACTGATTTTCCAAGACTGTGTTGTCCCCGACGACCATGTGCTCGGGCGGGTCGGCGGTGGGTTTGACGTGCTGGTCGAATTCTTCCCGGCGAGCAACGCCTACGCGGCGGCCAGCGTCCTCGGCGTCGCCGAAGCCGCGTATGAGCGGACGCTCGAGTGGACGGGCACACGGGTGCAGGGGGGGCGTCCTCTTCTCGATCATGATCTTGTCGCCGCGGACGTGGCTGAGATGCGGATGCTGCTCGATGCGGCCCGAGCCTATACGTATCAGGCCGCGTGGGCCGCGGATCATCGCGACGATGGGTGGGAGCCGACCCTGGGGGCGTTTCCAAAGGTGTTTGCGTCCCAGGTGGCGTGGCGCGTCGTCACCACGGCCCTGGAGCTCCACGGAGGGTACGGCTACATGCGAGAGCGCGGGCTGGAGAAACTCGTTCGCGACGCCGCCGCGTTTTTCCATTCCGACGGGGCCAACCGTTCGCTGCTCCTGAAAGGGGCCGGCTTCATCCGGCAAACAGCACGCAGAGGTTAACCCCTGCGGGGGCTCCATACCTGCTCACCGTCGCTTGGGCGGGGCGGCCGCCTCCGGACCGAGGGAGACGATTTCCGGGCCGGCGTCGGCCCCGATATGGAAGCCCTGCGCGCAGTCCACCCCGTACTCCCGCAGCAACTTCAGCGTCTCATCGTCGCTCACAAACTCCGCGATCGTCGCCTTGCCCAGTCCCCGGGCGATCGCGACGATCGCCTTGACAAGATGCTGGTCGACGGTGTTGCGGGGGAGGTCGCGGATGAAGCTGCCGTCGATCTTGAGGTAGTCTACCGCCAGGGACTTCAGATGATAGAACGACGCAAACCCGACGCCGAAGTCGTCGAGCCCGACCTGGCATCCGAGATTCCGCAGCGTATCCACAAACTTCTCCGCCAGGTGAATGTTGGTGATGGCCGTGGTCTCCGTGATTTCGAGGGAGAGGCTGCGCGGGTTGACGCCGGCGCGGGTGAGCTCGTCCTGGATCATGGGGAGCAGGTCGGCGTCCGCCAGCGCCTTGCCGGAGACGTTGACGGCCAGTTTGATGTCGCGCCCGGCCCCATGGTGCCCGGCGAGGAGGCGAATGGCGCGCCGGATCACCCAGCGGTCGATCGCCTGGATGAGCCCGAAGCGCTCGGCCGTATCGAGGAAGGCGCCCGGGTGGATGATCTCTCCTTTGTCCCCGATCATGCGGACCAGGAGCTCGTATTGGGCGATGCGGTTGGTGCGCAGATCGAGGATGGGCTGCGCCTGCAGCTGGAACAGGTCCCGATCCAGGGCCTCGCGGATGCGGCGCTGCCAGGAGAGCCGCGACTGGCTGTCGGCCTGCAGGTCCCGGTCGGGGGCGTAGAGGCTGAACTGGTTCCGGCCGTTCTCTTTGGACTGGTACATCGCGAGATCCGCGCGGGCCAGGAGATCGTCCAGGGTGGTGGCATGCTCCGGAAAGAGGGCGATGCCGATGCTGGCCGTGACGTTGATCGGACGGCCCTCGGCCTCGATCGTCGTCTTCCTCAGCGAATCCAGCAGGCGCTCGGTGAGCGCGAGCGCCTGGGTGCGGTCCGTGTGCGCCAGGAGGACGGCGAACTCGTCGCCGCCCATCCGGGCGATGATGTCGGTCTCCCGCAGCCGCTCCCGCAGCAGGGCGCTCACGCGGACGAGGAGGGCGTCCCCGGCGGGGTGGCCCAGGCTGTCGTTGACGTCCTTGAACTGGTCGAGGTCCACGAACACCAGCGCGCCGTGGACGCCGTAGCGGCGGGCCTCCGCCAGGTGGCGGTCTACTTCCTCCTGGAACCGCCGGCGGGTGTAGAGGCCGGTGAGGGGATCGTGATTGGCCAGCTGCACCAGCTGCTGCTCGAACCGCTTGCGCTCGCTGATATCCCGGGCGATGAGCGAATAGAATTCCACGTGCCCATCCGGTCCGGTGTGCGCGATCATGACCATCGAGACGGGGATCTGCTTGCCGTTCCGGCTGAACAACATCACCTCACCGTTCCACCCACCGTCGCGCACGGCGGCGGGCATGACGTCGTTGGCGATGAACGACTGCGCGTCCCCGGCGAAGATGGTCTCGAGGGTGAGGGCGGAGATATCTTCTTCGGGGGAGATCCCGAGCATCCGCCGGCCCGCGCCGTTGATGTAGAACCCCCGGCCGGGAAGGTCGGTGATGGTCACGAAGTCCGTCGTCGTCTCGATGAGCTCGGTCAGCTGGGCCCGGGCCGCTTCCGTCTGGCGCTGCTCGGTCATGTCCGCGATCAGGACGAGCATGCCGCTGATGGATCCGGTCTGATCGAAGGTCGGGGCGGCGGAGACCGTCACGTTGACCAAGGGCCCTTCCTTCTGCGCGACCTGCGTCGCGATCTTCGTGAGCGTCTCCCCTTGGAGCACGCGCTGGAGCAACTCATGGACCTCTTCCTGGGTGCTCTGGAACAGCAGCGGATCGGGGAGACCGACCACCTCGTCCAAGCTCCAGCCGAAGAGGCGCTCCGCGGTGGCGTTCCAACTGCGGATGTTGCCTTCGGTATCCACCTCGACGATGGCCAGCGGCGAGGCTCCGACCAGCATCTCGAGCCGCTGGGATGTGTCCTGCAAAGAGTCCATGGCTCTCCGGCGCTCCACCGCGACGGCGAACGCGTGGGCGACGCCCTGCAGGAAGGTGACGTCTCCCTCGCTGAACGCCCGCGCGCCGGTCGTGGCCACGGACAGCACGCCGAACGGTCCGTCCCGGGCGGGGATCGCTACGCTGAGGCCGCTCTTCACCGCGGTCTTGTGGACGACGGAAGGCACCGTGAACCGGGGCTCTTTCTTGTAGTCTTCCACGATCACCGGCAGGCTCGACGTCAGCGTGAAGCCGGCCTGGGACTTCGGGCCGCCGTCCACGATGGCGCCCTCGTGCGGGTTCCCCGCCCAGCTGAATCCGGCGAACAGCCGGAAGGTTCCCGTGTCCTTGATGAATTCGAGCACGCTGCAGTACTGGACGTTGAGGATTCGCGCGACGGTGGCGGCGGCCTCGGTCATGAACGCGGATGCGTCGGCCTCCGAGAACGCGCCCTGGCCGATGGCGGCCAGCGCGTCCCGCATGCCGGTCTGCTCGGCCGGTGGCGCCTCGGCGGTCTCGGGCTTCACAGGCTTCACGGGTTGAAATCCGTCCCCGGTACGTCCAGCATGGTCGTCGTGCCCCCCTTGTTCTATGCCCAGGAACGCCCCGCGCACGGACGCCCGGGGCGTCAGCCGGGAGGCCGTATCAGGGGCGGGCTCTGGGGGGGTGGGGCGCTTTATCCGCGGTCTAACGGCGCGGCCCCGAGGGGCCGGCCGCCGCCGCGCCCGTTAGGAGGAAGACGGTGGGGGATCCTTGGGCGGCTCCGCCGGCGAACGTTCTGCCGGGCGCTCCGCCGTGGGGCCGAACTCACGATAGCGGCGGGCCAAATCTGCCAGGTGCTGGGCCACGCGGCCGTTCACCGAGCCCGCGGGGAACCGGCCGTCTCCGTCGGGCGCCCCGGCGGGGGTGCCGGTGAGGATCTCGATGCCTTCGTCCGCGGTGCGCACGGCCCAGACGTTGAAGCGGCCCTCGCGGACGGCGTCGACGACCTCTTCGCGGAGCATGAGGTCGCGGACGTTCTGGTGGGGGATGACGACCCCCTGGCGGCCGGTGAAGCCCTTGGCCTTGCAGACGTAGTAGAAGCCCTCGACCTTCTCGTTCACGCCGCCGATGGGTTGGATCTCGCCCATTTGGTTCACGGACCCCGTGACCGCGATCCCCTGGTCGATCGGCAGGCCCGAGAGTTCGCTCAAGAGCGCGTAGAGTTCGGTCGAGCTAGCGCTGTCACCGTCGACGTCGGAGTAGAGCTGCTCGAAGGTGAGCGAGGCGGAGAGGCTGAGGGGGTGCTGCTGGGCGAAGCGGCTCGCCACAAACGAGGAGAGGACGAACACCCCCTTGCTGTGGATGCGGCCGGACATCTGGGTTTCGCGCTCGATGTTGACGACGCCGCGGCCGCCGACGTAGGCACGCGCCGTAATCCGGCTCGGCGACCCGAACGTATAGTCCCCGAGCTGCAGGACGGACAGGCCGTTGATCTGCCCGGTCACCGTCCCCTGCGTATCGACGAGGATCTGGCCCTTGGCGATCATTTCCCGGATCTTCTCCTCGAGCAGGTTGGACCGGTAGGCCTTCTCCTCGACCGCTCGGCGGACATGCTCCCGGGTGACCGCGGAGCTCCCGGCCTGGCCGGCCCAGGCGGCGGCCTCGTAGACGATCTCGACCACTTCGTTGAAGCGTGTGCTCAATTTATCCTGGTTCGCGGCGAGCCGGGCGCTGTGCTCGAGCACCGCGGCGACTCCTGTCGCGTCGAAGTGGCACGATCCCGTGCGATGGCAGATGGCCGCGATGGCGCGGGCATACTCCTGCTGGGTCTCGGGGGTCCGGTCGATCGTGATATCGAAGTCCGCCCGGATCTTGAACAGTTTCTCGAACTCCTCGTCGAGCCCGTAGAGCATGTGATAGACATCGGGGGTCCCAATCATGATGACCTTGAGGTCGAGCGGGATCGGATCCGGCCGCAGCGTCGCCGCGGGCAGGGATCCGAACGCCTCGCCCAGGGGCTCGATCCGGATCTCCCGGCCGCGGAGCGCGCGCTTGAGCCCTTCGTAGGCGAACGGGCTGGTGAGGACGTCACGCGCCTGGAGAATGAGGAAGCCGCCGTTCGCGCGGTGGAGGGCGCCGGGCTTGATCATCGTGAAGTCCGTGACGAGCGCGCCGAACTCGGCCCGGTACTCCGCCTTCCCCACCAGGTTGTAGTAGGTGGGGTTGCTCTCGATGATCACCGGCGCCCCGCGGGTGTCCCGGTGGTCCACCAGCAGGTTGACCTGGTACCGGGCGAACGGATCCCGGCGGAGGAACGGGAGCTCCTGACGCGCCGGTTCGGCGCCCTCCTCGTCCCCGGCGCCGCGCAGCTCGGCGAGGTGGTCGAGCATGTCCTGCTCGGCCGCCTCGAGGAACGCCACGACTTTCGGATGGTCGTGGTACTGCTCCTTGAGGCGCCCCACCGGGGCGTCGATCACGGACTTGGCTGTTTGCGCGTCGAACTGCCGGAGCGCTTCGCGCCCCTCCCGCTCGAGTGACCGCGCCTTGCGCTGCGCCTCGGCCAGGACGTCCTCCAGTTCCTTGGTGCGGGCCGCGATCCGCGACCGCTCGACCTCGGGGAGGGCCTGGAAGACCTCCGGGGCAACCGGGCGTCCCTGCAGATCGACCGGCAGCGTCGCGATCCCGGTCGGCGTGCGCTGCAGCAAGAGCCCCCGGATCTTCGCCTGGTTTTCGAGCTGCTGCCAGATGTCCGCCAGCTGCTGCTCGTACCGCTTGGCCACGTTGGCCCGCTGCTGCTCGAAGGCTTCGCCGGCGAAGACGCGCCGCAATCCCTCCCGCACCTCGGTAATCAGGTCGGCCACGCCTTCCCGGAACGCCCGCCCCGTGCCGGTGCCCAGGGAGATGGCGATCGGCTGATCGGCCACGGCGAAGTTCCGGACGTAGCACCAGTCCTGGGGCGCCGGCTGCGCCTGCGCGATCCGCTCGACCTCGAGGCGGGCGTAACTGCTCCGGCCCGTGCCCGGCGGCCCGCTCACGAAGACGTTGTAGCCGTGCTGGTCGATTCCCAGGCCGAACTGGAGGGCGTGCACGCCCCTGGCCTGGCCGACGATCGCGGCCTGCCGCGGCAGGTCCGCGGTCGTGGTGAACCCGAGGCCGGCCGGGTCGCAGGTCCAGCGGAGCGCCTCCGGCGGGAGGCGACGGTCGTTTTTGGTTGGCGTAGTCATGGCAGGGGGTTCGATGGGGACCAGAGGTTCGCCTCTTGACAGGGCGGGTCGCCTGCATATACTTATGTTTAGATATTTAGATAGCTACGATTGGAGCCCGCGATGCGGATCTCATTGACACCAGAAACTGCGCAGCGGATTCGAGACGCGATTGGGGACGGCGTGGACCTCGCCCCGGAAAGCGTCCCCGCGGTCCTGGCCCGCCTCGCCGTCGAGGCGCCGGCGATCTACTCCGAGGTGCTGGCACAGATCTCAGGATCCCAGATCCGTCTTGACAGCGAGTCTGAGCTTCACAACAGGCGGCGCCGGAACATGCTGCGGCGTCTGCTCTTCTCGTGGGGGGAATACGAGACCGGCGTGGGAGACCGGGTGTTCGCCAAGCGGCGCATCGCGGCCGCGGTGCCGCTGTCGGCGGCCGGGCTGACGTTGGTGGTCCTCGCGGCGGCGCTCGTCTTCGGGCACAGGCCGGCCCCGTCGACCGGCCCCCGCAGCGCGGCCCCGGACATGCCGGCGCAGGAGCCAGTCGCGAGGCCGTCGGGCGGAGTCCTCTCCCGGGGACAGCAGGCGGCCGCGATTGCCGAGTCCCCGCTGTCTCTCCCTCAGGCAGATGATCCGGCGCCGGTCCGCATGTCCACCGCGGGTTTCGCCGCCGGGTCTTCGGGGAGTCCCATCGTGGTCCGCACGGAGACCGATCCGGCGCGGGATTTCGGTTTTTCAGCGAGGCCCGGCACAGCCGTCCCGGTCATCTACAACCGGACTGCCGGCCCCGCGGGAGATCGCCCGGCGGCGGCCCCAGATGTTCCCTCATCACCGGCGGAGTCCGGCGCGGAAGCGGTCGAATCGACGCGTCTCCTGGTTCCCGGAACACGTCTTTCGGGCAGGCTGGTCACCGGCATTCTCATTGTCCCCGGCGGCCCCCCGGCGCCCGTCGTGGTGGAGGCCGGCGATCCTCCAGGAATCTGGCTCGGGCAGGCTGTGCTCGCCCCTGGAGGTCGTGTGCAGATCACGCTTCAGCTTGCGGGCCAAGACCGCGCGCACGCGGTCCGCGCCCTCGCCCTGGATCCGGCGCGCCTGGTGCCGGGGTTGACGGGCCGGACGTCGATGGAGCCTCCCGCGGCCGGCCCTGCCATGGCGACCGCGGCGCTTGGGGCGGCCGTTGACTATGCGCAGACGGCCGCCCGGCAGGGGAACGTTGGCGCCCTCGACGGGTGGGATCCGTTCTCGGGCGGAGGGCCGGCTCCCGCGTGGACATACGTGGCCGCCCGCCTGGCCCAGGCCCTCGACACCCGCGGTCTCACCGGGACCCGGATGCCGGCGACCGAGGTTCCCGCGGGCGCGCAGATGGTCATTCTGGTGATGGGAGGATCGTGACATGCGACTGAGGGCAGGCGCGATGGCCGGCACGGGATTCACCTCGGCGCTGGTATGGCTCACGCCGGTTCCGGGACAGGCGCAGGGTCTCCCCGGCGGCGGCCCGTCGGGCGACCTGTTCGCGCCGCTGACGAACCTCTTCACCATGGCTGCCGAGAGCCTGTCGGGCGTGTTTGGCCTCGCCTATGCGACCGCCGCGCTCCTTGTCGCCGGCGCCCTCATCGTGGCCGATCATCGAAACGGCGTGCGAAGCGCGTTGTGGGTCATCATCGGTTCGGTCGTGCTCTTTTTCGGGGGCCAGATCATCAAGATGATCAAAGGATAGCGCGCGTGCTCCCACAGCATCCCGTCTATCGGAAGCTGGACGCCGGGGTGACCGTCCTCGGCGTCGAGCTCGAGGACTGGCTCGGATTGGGCATCGCGTTCGTGATCCTTTCACGGGCGAGCGACCTGCTGGTGGGGAAGGTGCTCGGGATCCCCCGCGCCGAAGCGGGCGTCTCCGCGGCCGCCACCGGCGTGATCTTCCTGCTGTGGCGCCGCATCCGGGAACGGACCCCTCGGAGGTTTGTTCGCCACCTTCTGGACTACCTGGGGGAGCCCGACGTGTACGTGGCGGCCCCCGATCAGGATGCCAACCCGTACGTGATGTGAGGTGAGGCTGTGCCGCCTGGGGAGTCGTGGGGAGACCTGACGCGCGAATTGCCGTACTGGACGATCCGGGACGGCGCGGTCGTCCTGCGCGATGGGAGCTACCGCCTGGGGTTCGAGGTGACGCTTCCCGGCACTGAGGTCTGGGACGCGGCGCAGCTGAGCGCGTGCAATGACCGCCTCCGCACCTTGATCGGCACCGCCGTGCCCGAGGGCGAGTGCGTTCGCATCTTCGTGGAGGTCCACGCCGACTATTCCGCGATGCTGCGCGCGTACGCGGACGGATGCCGGAGTCCCCATGCCGTTGTGCGGGAGCTCCACAGGCGCCGCGTGTCCGCCTTGAGCGAGGCGCACGCGGCCGGCCGGCTGGTGAGCCAACGCGTGATCCTCGATCTTTCCTATCACCCCCCGCGGCTCGGACGGAGACGCTGGTGGTCCCCGCTCGACAGCGCCACGTACAGGCGCCACGTGGGCGAATGGGGGATGCTGCGCGATCTGATGGTCGGGCACTGCGAGCGGTGCGGATTTCGGGCGCGTCCGCTCGACGACGGAGCGCTGCTGGCCACGATTTGGCGGTATTTCAACCCGGGCCGCAAGCGCTACTGCCCCCCGCCGGCGGTGCCGGCGGACAACCAATCCCTCGAGCTCCCCCGGCGCGTCCTCGGCGCCTGGCCGTTTCTCAGCCGTCAGTCGGTGCGGACGGCCGTGGCGCGGTCCGACGTGTTCAGGCGGTGGGATTTTCTATGGCTCGATGGCCATGCGCACGCGGTCGTCGCGATGGACGTCCTTCCTGATCAACCCACAACGCCGAACGCGGTGGGGCCGCTCCAGGCGCTGCCCGGGTCCTACTGGCTGATCATCGAAGCCTGGAATGATCCTCGATCCGACCAGATCAAACGGTTGGAACTGAAGAGCCGGCTGAGCCGCCAGGCGGTGCTCGCTCAAGACGGGGGGGATTCGAACGCGCGCGCGGTCGACCGGCAGCTGACGGACGCCCTCGACGTCATCCAGCTCACCAGCGAGCGCGTGGTCCGCGTCGGAGCGGCCGTGGTGCTCCAGGAGCCGACTCCGGAGGCGGCGCGCGCGGCCTCCCGGCGCGCGGTGGGCGCGTTTCAGCAGATTCCCGGCGTCGACGCCCGCATCGAGTCGGCGGCCCTCCGCCGGCAGTTCGTGCAGCTCGCCCCGTTCAGCGGGTTCCCCAATGAGCGGCTGATGCGGATGCTGACCAGCAACGCCGCCGACTTCGTCCCCTGCCACGCGCCGTGGCGGGGCGCCGCCCGGCCGGTCTGCCCGTTCTTTACCCGCCGGGACAGCCTGGTGCCGCTCGATCCCTTCGATCCGCGGCTGCCGTCGTGGAATGCCATCGTCGTCGGCGAGTCGGGAGGAGGGAAGACCCACTTCGCGATCGCCTGGCTGTCGCATCTGCTGGCCCTGGATCCCGTGGTGCTGATCGTGGACAAGGGCGGCGCCTACCGGGCGTTCTGCGACGTCTACGGGGGACAATACGTGCACCTCGATCCCGGCGCGGACATCGCGATCAATCCATTCGACCTCCTGGCGGGCGAGGCGGAGCCCGACTCGACCCACCTCGCCCTGCTCAAGAGCCTCGTCGCGCTGATGGTGGCCGAACCGGAACGCGCTCCGGATCGCCAGGAGATGGCGCTGGTGGAATCGGCGATTCGCCAGACCTACGCGCGGGCCGCCGGGGTTCCCGTGTTCCTGCATGATCTTGTACGCACCCTGCGCACCTTCGAGCAGGTGGGCGCCCATCACGCGGGTCCGGAGGAGTGGGCCGCGGCGAGGGGGATCGCGCGCCGGCTGGAGCAGTGGGTGGACCAGGGGATCTACGCCCGTCTGCTCGACCGCGCATCCTCGGTGGATCTCAGCGCCGGCGTCGTCTGCATCGACACCGAGGGGGTCAACGAGCACTACCCGGAACTGGCGCCGATCGCCGCCCTGCTGGCCAACCATCTCATCTACCGGCGCGTCAAGGCGGACGAGGGACGCCTCAAGTACGTGGTCAGCGATGAGACCTGGGCCGCGCTGCTGAACCCGGTGGCCGCGGACTCATTGGTGGGCATGTTCCGCCGGTTCCGCAAGTTCGGGGCGGGGATCATGGCGATCAGCCAGCGGGTCGAGGATTTCGAAAACGAACATGCCCGGGGCATACTCGAGAACGCCCCGGTGAAGGTTCTGACCCGCGCCGCGGACGCGGATCGCGTCGCCCCGCTGCTCGGGCTCAACGACCAGTACCGGATGCTGTGGAAGAGCCTGGCGCAGCGCCGCGGCGTGTTCAGCGAAGCGCTGGTCATCATGGATCTGCAGGAGGGGCGCGAGGGGGGTGTGGTCGTCGTTCGGGACATTCCGGAAGACTACCTCGTCGCCACCACGACCGCGGAGGAACGGCTGGAACGCGACCGGCTCGCCGCCCGCATGGGCACGTGGGAAGCCATCCAGCAGCTCGCCAAATCGCGGAGGGTGCCATGTCTCGACGATGGATTGGACGGGCGAACGCGTTCGGGATTCTGATCGGCCTGCTGTTCATCCCGGCGGCCAGCGGAGCGTCGTTTTACAGAGCGTCCGTCTTCGGTGCGCCCGCTGCCGTCCCCTCACCATCGGCGGTGATGGTTCCCTCGGGCTGGGCCGGGGGCTCCGCCGGGTGGCCGGATGAAATGCCATCCGTGGACACTCTGGGGGATCTCGCGCGGTTCATCGCCGAGTTCCGGGTGTCGCTCGACCGCTTGGCGGAATGGATCCGGGTGTTTCCGCAAATGGTCTCGGATGCGCTGACGCGCATGATCTGGGAGTCGCCGGGCCTGCTGCCGGAGGGCGCCGATCTGGACGGGCTGGCGCGGCAGATGGCCGCGCTGCCTCAGGCGCTGCGGGGGCCGCTCGAGGCGGTGCTCCGGAAGCTCGCGGCCGCCGGGGCGCCCGGCGCGGCCGGTGAGCGCCACCATGCTTATATAGAAGGCAACCCGGCCACCGCGCATGAGGCCATGGGCATCGTGGAGACCGACGAGGTGGTCGTGGGTGGCGCGGTTCAGCAGCGGGCGTCATCCGAGGCGACGGCCGCGGCGGCGGATGCGGTCTCACGCGACCTGCGCCCCGCGCTCGCGGCGGCGCAGGGAGACCAGGCCGGCCGGATGCTGGTATCCGCCGCGCAGGACCTGCCCAGCTCCCGAGCGGGCATTGAGCTGCTGGTCGCGGGCGTGGGCGCGGGGCTGCGCGAGCAGGCGGATCTGGGGGCGGCCACGGCGGACCGCCTCACCGTGCTCGTGCAGCAGACCGCGCAGGTCAGCCAGCAGGTGGGGGCGCTCGCGGCCACCACGGGCGCGCTGACGCTCAGGCAGGCCGAGCAGGACCGCAGGGCCCTGGACGCGCAGCTGGAATTCGCGGACATGGTGTCCACGGCCGCCCACCTGCTGGTGGACGCCGTGACGAACGCGGGCGAGACGCGGTCCCCGGAGCCGCAGCTGAGGCCGCTCTACTGAGTCCCCGGCGCGCGGCGGCGGGACCGGACCATGAGCGGGTTTGAGCGCGGCATCGCCGACGTGTTCGCCGCGCTGGAACAGTGGCTGATCTCGACCGGCGCCACCCAGTCGATGATGCGGCTGGCCTGGGCGGTGCTGACCTCCCTCTGGCTGGGCCACGTCGCCGTCTCGCTGCGCCCCGGGAGCGCGCCCGACATTGTGGGGATCTTCGGCCGGATGTTTGTCGCCGTCGGACTCCTGCTGGCGATCGGCTCCCTCAACCAGATCGTCCTCCTCGCCTTCGGCACGCTCCGGGACGCCGGATCCGCGGTCCTGTCCGGGCTGATCTCGCAGAGCTGGGCCCAGTTCAAAGAGGAACTGCTGGGTCCGCATCGCGCCCTCTTCCGGCTGCTCGGACAGCTGCTCGGGCCGGGGATCACGTCGATCCCCTGGGTCCCCAACGCGGTGCTGCTGGGAACCCTGCTCGGGCTGCTGCTCCTTGCGATCGGCTCCATGGTGTATCTGTCGATCCTCTTTTTTGCGCACCTCACGCTGCTGCTGGCGCTCTTTCTGGCGCCGCTCGCCGTGGCCCTGTTGGCGGCGCCGGGGACGGCCCGGTGGACCGCGCGGTGGGCGGTGGTGATCGTCAGGACCGGGTTGGTGGTCTTCTGCGTCAGGGTCATTCACGCCGCGGCAATTTATCTCGCGGTGATCGTGCCGGTCCGGCAGGTGTTCGCGGGAAACGCAAGCGGGCCCGGCCTGCCCGGAGGGATTGCCTCGTTTGCCGGCCTTTTCCAGGCAGGGCTGCTGCTGATGCAGATGGTGGTGGGGACCGGGATCGGCGTGTATGCGATGCTCCGGGCCGAACGGCTGACGGGGCAGTTCGTCGACGGGGTGGCCTTCGGCGACGGCGCCCGAGCCGCCGGCGGCCCCATCGCGTTCGGCGTGCGGTCCGCGGCCGGGGCGATGCGGGGCGGGATGAGCCCGCCGGGCCCGAGCGTGGCGGGATACGACGCTTCGGGATCCGGGCCCACGGCATCAGGGTCCACGCCGGGAGGCGAGAATCCCTTTGGATCACCCCTTCGCGGAGGCGCACAGGAGGCCACGGTCTTCCAGCCGGGAGGTCGGTTTCACCAATGAGGCCGGCCGTCTGCCGCCGGATCGCCGGCGCGGCCATCGCGGGTCTCGTCCTGGCCGCGGGCGCCTCATCGGGCGCTGAGCCGATCCCCGCGGGTGGGGCGGCCGCGGTCCTCTCGTTCGTTGATGCCGCGGCCGGGCGGGTGGAGGTCGTGCGCGGATGGCCGGCGCGGCCAACGGGTACCGACGTCTATCCCTTCGTCCCCTACTTCTGGGGGAGCTGCCCGGGCCCTGGGGCCATCATGATGCTCGTGACGCTACCGCCGGGCTCCGCTCCGCTTGCCGCCATCGCCGGCCGCATCGCCTCGGGGTTCGGCCTGCCCCCGCCTGGGCCGCGCCCCCCGGGAGAAATCCCCACCCTGGCGCGCATCGCGGCCGCGCTCGAGACGCCGGGCGATCCGGCGCAGGCGGCGCTCGCGGCGGCCGCTCCATGGATCAGCGATCTCGGGACGTACGAACGATGGGGGTACGCCGTCTTCCTGTTCATCCACTGGGAGGGGATCAGCTGCGTGGCGACCTTCAGGGCCGTGCCAGAAGGCTACGGGATTCCATTTGTCCGGTAGCCTGGGGCCAGACGGGCGGGAATCCAGATTGACAGATCAGACTAGTCAGACTAGTCTAAAATCATGGGGCAGACGTATTCGACCTATGAAGCCAAGGCGCGTTTCAGCGAGATCATCCGGAAGGTCCGGGCGGGGCAGCGCATTGTCATCTCGCACCGGGGGCGCGAGGTGGCGGAGATCCGGCCGCTGGGACCGCGGAATCAGGACCTGGCACACCGGCTGGAACACCTGGAGGACGAAGGCGTGCTCGACCGGCAGGCCTCGCCTGCCGGTCCTCTTGGGCCGCTCGCTCGAAGGCCTGGAGCCCTGAGCCGGTTCCTCGAGTCACGAGAGTGAACCTCGCGTACGTTGATACCTCCGGTCTCGTGGCGATTGCGTTCGATGAGCCCGGCGGACGCCGGCTCGCGCAGCGGCTGCGGCGATACGATCGCCTCTTCGCGTCTCACCTTCTCGAAGCCGAGTTCCGATCCACGCTGCTTCGTGAAAAGGTGGATGATCGCGCGGAGGCCTTGCTCTCCTGGATCACCTGGGTCTACCCCAACCGGCCGTTGACCCAGGAGTTCAACCAGATTTCCTCGGTCGGCTATGTGAAGGGCGCCGACATGTGGCATCTTGCCCACGCCCTGTTCCTTGCGCCCGGAGGCGCGGGGCTGGATTTCCTCACGCTCGACGAGCGTCAACGTGAAGTGTCCATCAGGCTCGGGTTCCACGCCATGGAACGGCCGTAGGCGTTGCGCCCGACAGTCCGGGACTTCGCGGTGCCGGTCATCCTCCTCACCATCGGGGTCGCGGTCGCCGCATCGGGAATCACAGGGGCCATGCGGGATCTCGCTGGGGCTGTCCCGGTTCGATGGCCGTCCTCCGCCGCCGGCCGCCCCCCCGAGGCGGTCCGGTGGCTGCGCGCCTGCCCGGCCGACCCGCGGTGCCGTCAGCCTGCCGCAGCGCTCCTGGGTGCATCCGCCGCGGGGCATGGGCGTGCCCTTTGGGGTGGGCTGCTGGTCGGTATCGCGTCGGCCGCGTGGCTCGGGGTGCTCCGCCTGCGGTCGCAGCGGCCCCGGCGGTCGGTCGGCGATGCGCGCTTCGCCTCCCGGGCGGAGCTGCGCCGGCTGACACGTCGTTCACCCGGGGCGTGGTTTCCATTGGGCTATGCGCGGCGGTGGCCCCTGCCCCGGCGCGGACGCCCCGGCACGGCGTCCATCTCGAGGCTCGCGACGGCGTGGGCCCAGCCGGTGCGGCTGCCCGAGGAAGACCTCGCCCGCCACGTGCTCGTCGTCGGACTCACCGGCGCGCACAAGACGACATCGGTGGTGTTCCCTGTCCTGCTCGAGGCGGCTCGCGCAGGGGTCTCCGTGGTCGCCTTGGATCTCAAGTACGGTGAAGCCGACAGTCTCGCACGGGCCGCCCAGGAGTGGCAACGGTGGGCGCGGGATGTGCAGGTGTTTGCGCCTCTCGAGGCCACGACGCTCCGGTGGAACCCGCTCGCCGGCTGCCGGTCGATCGGCGACGCTCAGCAGCTCGCGTCCCAGCTCTTTGACGATCCCGATCCGTCGGATGCCGACATGGTCTACTGGGTGGGGGCGGAGCGCCACATCTGCGCCGTGCTCTGCTGCGCCGTGGGAGCGGATGGCGGCCCTCCCACCCTCGGCCGGCTGCGGAACGTCTGCGAATCCGGGCCGGCGGGTGTGCAGGCCTACGTTCGCGCGCATCCACAGGCGCCGATGCTCACGGCCAGGTTGGGCGCGTACTTCGCCATGCTCCCAAAGGATCAGGCGGGGATTCTTCAGGGCATCGCGACTCGCCTCGAGGCGTGGGGGGACGAGGCCGTCCGCGGGGCCACGGAGGGATCCGCACCCTGGGAACAAATCGATCTCGGCCGGCTGCGCCGTGAGCCCTCGCTCCTGATTGTCGGGGTGCCGCAGGGGGCGCTGGGGCGGCTGCGCTGGCTCTGCCATCTCTTCCTCCAGAATCTCGCGGCGCACCTCCTCCGGCCCAGGGGACCAGAGGAGCGGGTGCGGGTCCTGCTCGTGCTCGAGGAGCTGCCGGGGTGGGGTGCGCTGCCGGGACTGGCCGAGCACCTGGCAACCTACCGCAGCCGGCAGGTGTCGGTCCTGGCGACGCTGCAGAGCGACGCCCAGGGAGAGTACGTCTATGGGCGGGACGGCTGGGCCGCGGTCTCCGCCAACCTGGTGACCAAACTGTACCTCCCGTCCCTGGGGGATCTCGATGCGGAGCGGCTGAGCCGGGTGTTGGGGACGGCGGCGGGTGAAGACATCGCCTCGAGCCGGGGATGGGGGGCCGCGGGATCTCGAAAGGGAGAGCAGCGGCGCGCGATCCCAATCCCCCTCCAGCGCCCTGAAGAACTTCGGGGAATCGGCAGCTCGCCCGATGAAACTCTTGTCCGGTTTGCCCGCATTCCACCGGCGCGATTGTGGTGTCCGCCCTATTACCTCCGGCCCGAGTATGCAGACCGAGTTCCGGATCGGCTTCCCACGACCGCGGAGCTGGTGATCTATCATCACCTCTGGGCTCGGCGCACCCACGCCGATGCGACGGCCGGCGTGGCCGCCGCCGGTCCCGCGCCGCGGCCCGATCCTCCGGTCGCCGGCGAGGCCGCCCATGGCGCCGAACCCGCGCAGCCTGCCCCGCGGACGCCGCTGAACGACCACGCCCCGGGGGACGACGCCACCGCGGATGACATCGCGCAGCTGAACCGGCTCGTCGAGGCGCTCCTGCTGCCCTCCGGCCCGGAGCGCCCGGCGGAGATCCGCGCGGTTCGCGGCGGGGGACGGATTGTTGAGATCCGCGCGGATCCGCGGGACATCGTCCGCGCCTGCGGGAGGCCCGACGTCATGCACGGCCTGGCCCGCCGGTGGTCGGCGCTCCGCTGGGTCCGCCGCGTACGTCCCTCGTTTATCCTCAGCAGGCGCGCGCTCGACGCCCTCGACCCACGGCTGGCCCGGCGGCTCTTCGACGTCTGCGCGCGAGACATCGCGGAGACGTAGCGGCCGCGTCTCCGGGCGCTCCCCGGCCGTTCCATGACATCGTCGCCCCGGCACAGGCCCGGGCCGCCTTTGCCTCGAACCACCTCTGCATGGAGTTCGGGCGCCTGCTTGCCGCGATCCGCGAGGATCCCCGCTACCGCGGGCAGATTGTCCACGAGGAGCGCTTCCCGGGCAGGCCGGCGCGCTACGGGACCCTCCTGCGGCCCCTGGCCGCGCCGCTCGCCCAGGCGCTCGCCGAGCGGGGGATCACGCGGCTCTATACCCACCAGACCGAGGCGCTGGAGGCGGTTCGCGGCGGCGAATCGGTCGTGATCACCACCGGGACTGCGAGCGGGAAATCGCTGTGCTACATGCTGCCCGTGCTGGAGACGGCCGTCGCGGACCCGGACGCCCGGGCGCTGTTCATCTACCCCACGAAGGCGCTGGCTCAGGACCAGCAGGACGCGCTCGGGGAGTTCGGCCTCAACGTGAAATTCGGCAGTTACGACGGTGACACGCCCCAGGCCGCGCGGCGGCTCCTCCGGGCGGAGGCCCAGATCCTGCTCACCAACCCGGACATGCTGCACGTGGGGATCCTCCCGCAGCACTTCCGGTGGACCGCGTTCCTCAAACACCTCAGGTACGTGGTCCTCGACGACATGCACGTCTACCGCGGCGTCTTCGGAAGCCACGTCGCGAACATCGTCCGCAGGCTGGTGCGGGTCTGCCGGCTCCGGGGCGCCGATCCGCAGATCATCTGCACGTCGGCTACTGTGGCGAACGCGGGGCCATTTGGCCGCCGCCTGACCGGGCGGCCGCTCCGGGTGATCGACGCTGATGGAGCGCCCCGGGGGCCGCGGCGCTTCGTGCTGTGGAATCCCCCACTGACCGACCGGACGACGATGACCCGGAGGAGCGCCTATCTGGAGGCGGGATGGCTCATGGCCGCGCTCCTCCGGCGCGATGTGCGCACCATCGCCTTCACCAAGGCCCGGAAGATCACCGAGCTGGTGCACCGGTACACCGTGGACGCGCTCCAAGAATCGCCCGAGCTGGCCGCGCGCATCAGCCCGTACCGCGCCGGCTACCTCCCCGCGCAGCGGCGCGCGATCGAGCAACGGCTGTTTCGCGGCGACCTGGCCGGGGTCGTCAGCACCAGCGCGCTGGAGCTGGGGATCGACGTCGGCGGGCTGGACGCGTCGATCCTGGTGGGGTTTCCCGGAACGATGGCGAGCGTCTGGCAACGGGCGGGGCGCGCCGGCCGCGGGGTGGAGGAGTCGCTGGCGGTCTTGATCGCGCTCCAGGATGCGCTCGACCAGTACCTGATGCGCCAGCCGGCGTACTTCTTTGGCCGGCCCATCGAGCACGCAACGGTCGATCCTGAGAACCCGTACGTGCTCGCCGCGCACCTCCGCTGCGCCGCCAGCGAGATAGCGCTGTGGCCGGGGGATGAAGCCCTCTTCGGCCCGCGCATGCGGGAGGTGGCCGAGGCGCTCGAGGGGATAGGGGAACTCGTGCGGCGGCGCGACCGGTGGCACCCGCCGTCTCGCCGCTACCCCGCCGGGTCCGTCGAGATCCGCAGCGTCTCAGGAGACCTGTATCGGATCGTCAACAGTCGAACGCGCCGGCTGCTCGGGACCGTCGATGCCGCGCGCGCGATGGAGCAGGTGCACGAGGGCGCCGTCTATCTGCACCAGGGGGAGGCGTACCGGGTGACCCGCCTCGACCTGGCGACGCGGACGGCCGCGGTCGAGCCCGACCCGAGCGGCACCTACACTGAGGCCCGAGTCCTCACCGATCTCAGCATTGTCCGGCCGCATGCCGAGCGCCCCCTGGGGGGGACGACCGCACACTGCGGCGAGGTGCTGGTCACGCAGCAGGTCATCGAATACCGGCGCAAGCAGCTGGTCACCGATACGGTCCTGTCGGTCGCGCCGCTCGACCTTCCGGCGGAGGAGCTGCCGACGGCCGCCCTGTGGATCGTGATCCCGCCCGGCCTGGCCGCCGATGTGGCGGCGGCCGGGCTCGACCTCGCCGGCGGCATCCACGCCGTCGAGCATGCGGCGATCGGCCTCTTGCCGCTGCTGGCAATGTGCGATCGCTGGGACATCGGCGGCGTGAGCTACCCGCAGCACCCCGAGACGGGTGCGGCGACGATCTTTATCTACGACGGACACCGGGGCGGCGTCGGAGTCGCGGAGACAGGGTTCGAGCTCCTCGACGAGCTGCTGCGCCGGACGCTGGAGGCCATCGCTTCGTGTCCGTGCGAGGCCGGGTGCCCGTCGTGCATCCAATCCCCGAAATGCGGGAACCTCAACACGCCGCTCGACAAGCAGGCCGCCGTCATGCTGCTCCGGCGGCTGCTTGGGAGGGTTGATGTCCCATCCCCCACCGCGCGCGGCGGGGGATGAGGCGAGAACGCCGGATTACCGCGCCGCTTTCGCCAGGGCCTCCAGGGAGGTCCGCTTGTTCAACGCGAGCAGGGCGGCCATGATGACCGCGTAGGCTTCTTCCCGCTGCTCGAGCGCGGCGATGGGGATGCGGGCGGTGTGGGCGTGCCGGCCGCGGGAAAACCTGACGGTCACGATCCCTGGTTCTGCTGCCTCGACGTCGCCGACGCCGACATCGTCACGGCCCAGCGCCATGACGGCTTCCTCGACCGCGCGGCGATACGTCTCCAGATCCCTGGTCGTTGCCATAGACGGGTACCTCCCCGAGTGGTGTGTGGTCGTCCGGGGGCGTGGAAACGCCCGGGACGTTGATGCGCTGCTGGCCCGCGAGCTCTTCGACCTCAAAACGAGACTGCAACCGGAGATCTGCCGGGGCGCTTGCCTCTACTGCTCTTGCACTTACAAGATACCCAACTTCGCCATTTGGTAAACCGCATCCGGCGGGATTTAAGTCAGACTTCACACAGACGCTCCGGCACGGAAAAACATTCCGGCCGAGGGTGTGCGCCGGGTGGCGGCGAACTTACACCAAAGGTGCGTGGATGATGCGGAACCGGTCGATCGCTGCGGCAGCCCTCGCCATGGGCCTTCTATCTGCGCTGTACGGACCGCGGGCGGTCTCGAGCGCCATGGCCGGGGCGGACCCGGGCCTTCCGGGGAACGTGCTGATCGCGGATGCCGGCAACAACCGCGTCATCGAGGTGACCCCGGACAAGCGAATTGTCTGGGAGTTTCCCCGGCCGGGCGACCTGGCCCCCGGGCAATCGTTCGTAGACCCGGACGACGCATTCTATACGCCCGGGGGACGGACGATCATCACCAACGAAGAGGACAACCACACGATCGCGGTGATCGACTATGCGACGCGCAAGATCGTCTGGGAGTACGGCCACCCCGGCCACCCCGGCACCGCTCCCGGCTACCTGAACACGCCCGACGATGCCTATCAGCTGGCCGACGGGCGGATCGTGGTCGCGGACATCAAGAACTGCCGGATCATCGTGTTCGATCCTCCCCCGGCCCGGCACATCCAGCGGCAGTTTGGCGTGACGAAGGATTGCCGGGCGGCCCCCGGTCATTTCCTGTATCCCAACGGGGATACTCCGCTGCCGGGCGGCCGCCTCCTGCTCACGGAGATCGGCACCAGGAGCGCGGCCGAGATGGATCTGGCGACGGGGCGCATTCTTCATCGCATCCCGCTCCATGTCGACTACCCCTCCGACACGCAGCCGACCCGCGCCGGCCAGTATCTGGTCGTCGACTACAGCCGTCCCGGCAAGATCGTCATCGTCGACCGGTCCGGGAAGGTCGTGTGGTCCTACGCGCCCACCTCCGGGCCCGGCCGGCTGGATCATCCGTCGCTGGCGCTGGAGCTGCCGAACGGCAACCTCATCCTCAACGACGACTTCAACCACCGCGTCATCGTGCTCAGCCGCGAGAAGACGATCCTCTGGCAGTACGGCGTCACGGGGGTCCCGGGGCGGGCCCCGGGGTACCTGCACACGCCCGACGGAGTCGACGTCAAGCCGGCGACCTTCGGCCGGTAACCCGTGGCGCCCGCCGGCCGGTCCGGCGGCGATGCCTTGCGGGACGTCTACCCGGGGACGCGGGCAGGGGCGCGCAGGCTGTCCAGGTTGAAGTGGAGCCGCTCCCCGAGCCGCCAGAACTCCGCCACCCGTCCGGCCTGCGTGAGCGCGCCGGGTCCTGAGCCTTCCTGCGCGCGCTCGAGCAGCAGGTCCCGGTGCGACTGTGCGGCGGCGTGGTACGCGTTCTGGACCTGCCAGAGGTTCACGGTGATGCCGAGGGCCGCCGCCAGGTCGAGCAGGCGGTGCGCCTGGTCCAGGTCCGGCCCGAGGGGATCCGCCTGGAGCGCTTCCGCCCGCGACTCGGCCGCCCGGCGGAGGAGCAGCTCGTGCTCGCCCACGAGGGCGGTGAGGTCCAGGGACTCGAGTTCCCGCGCGATCGCGAAGGCGCGGTCGGGGAGAGGCTCGCGCGATGCGCGGCCGAGCGTGTCCACCAGCTCCTTGATCAGCGTGTACTCCGTCGCCATGCGGATCGCGGGCGGGATGGGGACCTCGGACTCCCGCATGAACGCGATGATGGGACGCGATTCCTCGTAGAGGTCCTTGTACACGCCGTCGAACCGGGCCAGGCGCTCTTCGGTGATGAGCCCGAGGATCCGGCGCCGCGCTTCGGTGAACAGGTCGGACAGCGTGAACAGGGAGCCCTTAAAGGATTCGTCCAGCGTGCGGACGGCCTCGCTGGGGCCTTTGCCCAGGAACGACGCGACGATCTCCGCCCCCGCCTTCGCGGTCCAGTCGGGCGAGGCATCCATGCGGACGCCGCACTGGACGTCCGTCCCTCCCAGGTGCAGCGCCGCGAACGCGGCCTGCTGCGCCTCCCCGGTCACGCGGGAGGCCACCGCGACGCGCCCCACGGCCAGGCGGTGGCCGCCGCTCTCTTCGCGGCGGATGTCGAGACGGCGGACCGTGTAGCTCGCGAGCCGGGCACCGGCGTCGGCCGGCTCGAACAGCCCGCTGATCGCGTCGTGCGCGACCACCCGGGCGAGCGTGACGGACGAGGGCCGGACGGCCCGGCGGTAGACCTCGGCGCCGCTCCCCCAGCGCGGGAGGTTGCTCTTGGCCGCGGCGAGCCGCCTGATGAACTCGTCCTCGAGCCGGGCGCCGAACGTCTCCGCCAGCTGGATCGCCCGCGCCGCGTACCGGATCACCTGCACCGTCTCGATCCCCGAAAGTTCGTCGAAGAACCATCCATCCGAGGTGTACATCAACAGGGCGTGCCGCTGCATCTCGAGGAGGCGGAGCGCCCGCGGGCGGTCCCCGGCAGCGCCCCCTGGGCGGCCCCAGGCGCCGAAGAACGCCAGGAGGCGCTCGGGGCTGCGGTCCAGGATGACGTCGATGTAGGCGTCCCGGGCCGTCCAGGGGTCCCGCAGGTCCCGGCCGGCCTGTTCTTCGTAGACGCGGGCGAGCTGGTCCCGCAGCCAGTCGAGCGTCTCCCGCAGCTGCCTGCGCCACTCCTGGTTCCACCCCCCGCGGCCCATGTTGCATCCGCAGTTGGACCGCCACCGCTCGACGCCGTGCACGCACGACCAGGACGTCGGCTCGAGGATCTGGACCTCGTGATCCGGCGGGTGCAGCGCGAGGAACTCCCCATAGTTGGTGAGCCGGGCCTGGTCCCGCTCCTCGATCAGCCGCAGGGCGTGGGTGAGCGCCATCTCGCCGAACCGGTGGTGGTGCCCGTAGGTCTCGCCGTCCGTCGCGATGTGGACGAGCTGCGCTCCGCGCCGGTCGTCGCGGAACCCGGCGATCAACCGGTTCGCGAACGCTTCCCCGCTGTTGAGGAGCCCCTCGAACGCCACGGCCCGCGCGATCGGCCCGTCGTAAAAGAAGAGCGCGATCGACGCCCCGCTCGGCAGCCGGCAGAGGTACGGCCGGCTCGGATCGATGCGGGCCTGCCCGACGTCGATCCACTGCGCCCCGCCGGGCGGCCGCACCCGGGCGGCCTGGTGGGGCGCGAGGATCGTGAACCGGATGGCGCGGGCGGCGAGGACCTCGAGGGTCTCGGTGTCCACGGCCGTTTCGGGGAGCCACATCCCCTCCGGCTCGCGCCCAAACCGCCGGCGGAAGTCGGCGATCCCCCACGCCACCTGCGTTTCCTTGTCCCGGCGCGTCGCGAGCGGGAGGATCAGGTGGTTGTAGGCCTGCGCCAGCGCATTCCCGTGGCCCCCCCGCGGGGCGCGGCTCGCGCGGTCGGCCTCGATGATCCGCCCGTAGGTCTCCGGCGCGGCGCCCTCGAGCCAGGCGAGGAGCGTGGGGCCGACGTTGAACGAGATGCGGCTGTAGTTGTTGCTGATTTCCAGGATGCGCTTCTCGGTGTCGAGCAGCCGCGAGGCGCCGTTCGGCGCGTAGCACTCCGCGGTCACGCGCGCGTTCCAATCATGGTACGGCCGGGCGGAGTCCTGGACCTCGACCTCCTCGAGCCACGGGTTCTCCCGGGGGGGCTGGTAGAAGTGCCCGTGGATGCAGACGAAGCGGTTCGGTGGGGTCATGGGGGGGTCGCCGTGTTCAGGGCAGCGCCGGTGTGGCGGGCGCCGCCCCGCGGACCCGGGTGGCGCCGCGCGCCAGGACGGTGATGCCCGAGGGGTCGACGATCCCGTTCTCGGGCGGCGCCTCCGCGCCCTCGCCGATCACGGCGCCCGGCGCAATCACGTTGAACCGGTCGACGATCGCCCGGCGAATCCCGGCTCCGCGGCCGACGATGGTGTTGTCCATGATGATGCTGTTCTCGATCGTGGCCCCCCGCTCGACCCGGACGCCCCGTGCCAAAATGGAGTGGCGGACCGTGCCGCCGTGGATGACGGAGCCCTCGCCGATCAGGACGTCTTCGACCGTCCCCCCCAGGATCCGCGCGGCCGGCCCGGCAAACGGCGGGGCCAGGATCGGCCACCGGGGATTGTCCAGGTCCAGCGCGGGCGTGGGGCCGAGCAGGTCCATGTTGGCCCGCCAGTAGGCTTCGATCGTCCCCACGTCCCGCCAGTAGCCCCGCTCTTCGGCGGGGTGGGATCCCGGGATCTCGTTCTGCATGAAATCGTAGGCGAAGACCCGCGCGTACGGGTACAGCTCGGGGATGATCGTGCGGCCGAAGTCGTGGTCGGTGCTCCGGCGCGCGTCCTCGACCAGGGCGTCGACCAGCACGTCCGTGGTGAAGATGTAGTTGCCCATCGAGGACAGCGCCCGGGCCGGGTCGCCGGGCATCGGGCGCGGCCGCGGGGGTTTCTCCTCCCATCCGATGATCCGGCCGTCCGCTTCGACCTCCATGATGCCGAACTCGGACGCGCGCTCGATCGGGACCGGGAGGGCGGCCACGGAGACGTCGGCGCGGCGGTCCAGGTGCGCCTGGACGATCTGCTGCAGGTCCATCCGGTAGACGTGGTCGGCGCCAAAGATGGCGACGAGGTCGGGGTCGACGTCGCGGATCAGGTTGAGGTTTTGAAACACCGCGTCCGCGGTGCCCCGGTACCACGACTCTCCCCACCGCATTTGCGGGGGGACCGTGATGATGAACTGGCTTTCGACGAGCCCGCCGATGCGCCAGCCGCGGCGGATGTGGTCGATCAGCGACTGCGACTTGTACTGAACCAGGATGTAGAGCGAGTAGATCTGGGAGTTGATGAAGTTGCTGAGCACGAAGTCGGCGATGCGGTACTTGCTGCCGAACGGCACGGCGGGCTTGCTCCGCTCCGTCGTCAGCGGAAAGAGCCGCTCGCCTCTGCCGCCCGCCAGGATGAGGCCGAGGATGCGGGGGAGGGTCACGCGGTCACCCCGGGTGCGTCCGCTGCGCCGCCGCCTCGAGGTGTCCGGCCAGGTCCGGGAAGCAGAAGTCCTGCGCTTCTTTGTTCTTGAGGTACTCCTCGTCCTCCCACGACAGCGCCCCGCCGCCCGCCGCCCGCTTGGCCAGGTCCAGGAGACGGGTCAGGTCGGCGTTGTGCTCGGCAAACCGCGTCTCCGCGTAGTTGCGGGCGGACCACGTGGTGATGAGGAACTGCCAGTCCGAGGCTTCAAGCAGGAGCAGGGCCCGCCCCATCTGCTCGACGATCCGGCGCAGCAGGGGCGTGCGCTGCCATCCGCCGGCGGCGACGAAGGCCCAGAAGTCGTCCTCGGCCTGGTAGATTTTCTCCCACGTCCATTCGGTGTCCTTGTTCATCCAGACGCGGTGGTCTCCTCCCTCGCCCCAGGATCCCTCGAGGAGCGTGATCGACTCACGCGGAGGATGCGCGTCGAGATACCGCCCGGCGGTGATCGGGGCGACCTCCTCCGGCGCGAGGCGCTCAAAGACCTGGGCCAGCCACCGCGGGCCTTCGTACCACCAGTGGCCGAAGAGTTCGGTGTCGAACGGGCTGCACAGCACCCCGGGCGTCCCGTTCTCCTTGGCGCTCCGGCTCAAGATCGCCCGGACCATTCCCGCATAGTGCTCCGCGTGCGCGCGGGTGCGCTCTTGGGCCCGTTCGGGGATGTAGACCTGCTTGTCGGCCAGGTCGCTCTTCGGGTGGGTGACCCGCCAGAAGCGCAGGCCGCCGGGGAAATGGGTCTTATGGAAGTCCAGGTACCATTCGTCGCCCGGGTAGCCGCCGTCCCGGCTCCAGACCTGCAGGGTCGTGTCGGGGTCTCGCACGAACGCGGCCGCCTGGCCGGCGCCGCCCCGGGACGCGACCTGGTAGGTGGTGTAGGGCGAGCGCTCGCCGCGCCGGTAGAAGTTGTGCGGCTCGGGACCCAGGACGGTGCGGAGGCTGGGGAAATAATCGCGGTACGCGGAGATGCCCCGGCCGCCGCGGACGAGGTGGGTGTCCGTGAAGAAGTAGGCGAGGTCGTGCTCGGCGAGGACCTCCTCCACCCCGCGGCGGCGATAACGGACCTTGCCGCTCTTCGGGCCCACGGGCGGCGTCCACTCGTACCGGGGGCGGTAGGCGCATTCGGGGAGCCAGATCCCGCGGGGAGCCCGCCCGAAGTGGCGGGCATGGGTCGCGACCGCCACCCGCACCTGCAGGTCCAGGCTTTCGTCCCGGCTCAAGAGCGGAAGGTACCCGTGGGTGGCCGCGCAGGTGATCAACTCGATGGCCTCGCGGTCGGCCAATCTGCGGAAGGCGGCGAGGAGGTTGCCGTCCAGCGACTCGAACTGGGCCCGGGCGTCCTCGTAGAACTTCTGCCAGTAGTCGCACAGGGCGATCATCTGCTCCTCGTGCGTGTCCGTGAAGTGCCGGCGGTTCTCCCGGCACGCCTCCAGGCGCTGCTGGAGAAAGGCCTGGACCTCTTCCTGGAACCCGGCGTTGGCCATCTGCTCGCAGAGGATCGGCGAGAGGTTGATCGTGACCGTCGGGGTGATGTCTTCGTCGTCCGCGAGGCGCGTCAACGTCCGGAGGAGCGGAAGGTAGCACTCCACCGTGGCCTCGGAGAGCCAATCGCTGCCGAACGGCCACCGGCCGTGGTTCAGCACGAAGGGGAGATGGGTGTGCAGCGTGACGATCAAGTGGCCGACAGGCTGGGTCACCGTCCTATTGTACCTTACCGCGATGCGGTCACGCGGACGGCGGGGAAGGGGACCCGAGCGGCGTGCCCGGCATGACACCGCGGCGGGCCAGGGCCTCGAGGATGTTGCGCCGGAGTTCTGCCGCGGCATCGTTCTCGCGCCCGGGGGCGACGAGGACCGAGCACTGCAGCACGATGGCTCCGTCGCGCAGGTCGGCGATGCCGTCGACCTTGGGCTCGGCCGGCCCGCCGCCGGCATGGGCGGCGGCCCACGCCTGCGCCGCCTCCCGCAGCCCGTCGAGCGCCGCGCTCACGTTCGCCCCGTAGGGGATCGGGATCTGCACGATCGCCCGCGCGTAGTCCCGGCTGAGATTGCCGATCCACATAATGGAGCCGTGCGGAACCGTCAAGAGTTCCCCGGAGACCTTGCGGATGCGGAGGGCTCTCAGCGCGATCCGCTCGACAGTGCCGAGGTCGGTGGTGCCGATGTTGCCGACGACCCGGACGAGATCACCGGCCTGGAGGGTCCCCTCGGCGATGAGAAAGACGCCCGCCAGGAGGTCCCGGATGAGGTACTGCGCGCCGAACCCGAGCGTCAGGCCGAGCACGGTGGCGCTCGCGAGCACGGGCGTGACGTTGACGTGCACGGCGTCGAGCATCAGGATGAGCGCCGTGAAGATGATGGCGTACCGGAGGAGCCCCTCGATGATGGGCGTGATCCGGCCGGCCGGCTCCGCGGCGCGCCCGGCCGCCGTGTGGCGAAGGAGGGCATGCGAAATGCGGAGCGCCGCCCAGGCCGCGAGCGCGATGACCGCGAGCCAGATCAGCGTCTCGATGCCGCGCGCGACCAGCTGCGGATCGGTGACGTCCCGGACGACCCGTCGAAGGGGGTCGAGCGGGTCCATGTCAGCGAGCCCCCATGGCCGGCGGAACGCCGTGGTCAGCGGGCACCGGTCGCCGCGCGCCCGGCGGCGCCGATCAGCGCCCGCCGGCGCCGGTACTCGGGGACGGTCATGATCGGCGGACGCTCGCGCTCGCGGACCTCCCGGCGCTCGAGGGAGAGGGCGCCGCCGGGGGTGACCAGGTTGATGGCCGTGTGCATCCACGCGCCGAGGGGCGCGCGGATCCGCTCGCCCACGCGGGTCATCACCACCTGGGCGATCGCGAACGCCATGACGGACAGCGGGGTGAGGTCCCGGTTGCGGTGCAGGCGCGAGCCCAGATTCACCTGCCCGATCTGGTCGAGCCCGAAGCGCCTGAGCACGTCGATGAGGAGGCCGATCTCGACCCCGTACCCGGTGAAAAACGGCAGCTGCTCGAGGATCTCCCGCCGACCGGCGTACTCGCCGGCCAGGGGCTGGATCAGGCCGGCGAGTTCGGGGAAAAAGAGGTTGAGCAGCGGCCGCGCGGTGAGTTCGGTGACCCGCCCGCCTCCCGATTCGGCCCGGCGGCCGCCCAGCCGGATGGGGCGCCGGTAAAACCCCTTGACGTAGCCGATCCGGGGCTCGCGCAGCAGCGGTCCGATCAGGCCGTAGACGAACTTGGGGTGGATGTTCCGGATGTCGGTGTCCACCCACGCGACGAGGTCGCCGCGGAGGACGTGCAGGCTCTTCCAGAGGGATTCGCCCTTTCCGCTGTAGGTGCCCTCGCCGGGAAGGATCTCCGCATGGTGGTAGGTGGGGACGCCGAGCCCGCGGGCGACCTCGGCCGTGCCGTCCACCGATCCGCTGTCGATCACGACGATCTCGTCGAGGAACGGCACCTCGTCGATCAGCGCCCGCCGGAGGATCTGGATCTCGCGGCCGATCGTCGGCTGCTCGTTGAGCGCGGGCAGGCCGAGGCTGATCGTGACGCCCCGGGCCCGTTTGAGCGCCAGCAGAGCGTTCAGATCGCCGAACTCCTCGGCGTCGAAGGTGTGGCCGGCGAACCACGCATCGGAGGCGGCCGCCGGCCAGTTCCGCGCGGCGCCCGGTCGGCCCCGCCCCGGATGCGGAGGGCCGGGTGACGGGGCGGTCATGGGCGCGCCGCGCCGACCAGCCGGGTAAGTAGGGGGATGATCCGCTCGCGCATGATACCCTCCCAGGTGTATGAGGCGAGGACTCGCCGGCGGAGGCGGTACCCCCTCTCTTCCATTAACGTATGGATCAGCCTGAGCGCTACCGCGGCCGGCGGGTCGGCGAGGTCAAACGTGTGGATCGCATCGCCGCCGACCTCACGCAGCGGGGGAAGGTCGCTCGTCCATGCCGGGAGTCGGGCGAGCGCCGCCTCCAGCAGCGGAAGCCCGAATCCCTCCCGGCGGCTGGGGAGAATGAGCGCGTCCGCCAGCAGATAGAGGTCCGCCATGGTTCGGTCGGAGAGCCGCAGGCGCCCGCCCCGCGGCCCGGGCAGGTCCGCGCAGAACACCACCTGGTCGTCCAGTCCGAGGCGGTGGCGCACCCCCCGGAGCTCATCGAGGTACGCGCGGTTTCCGGGGGTATGGGCGCCGGGGGGGCCGGTGATCAGCAGCCTGACGGCGAGCTCCCGCCGGACCAGTTCGGCGACCACATGGAGCGCATACTCGATCTGCTTTCGGCGGGTGATCCGGACCGGAAGGAGCAGGACGACCTGCTGCTCCCAGAGCCGCAGGGCCGCCGCCAGCCACCGGCCGGTGGGTGTCAGGCGGAGGAACGCCGCGGGATCCACGCCGTTGGGGACGATCTCGATCTGCGCCTTGGGCACGCCGAGAAGCGCTGCGAGCTCCCGCCGGCCGTCGGTGGACACCGCCACATACGTGACACCGGGGATGGCCGTGCGGAGCAGGCTCCAGGGGGCGCCCGCATGGAGGTGCGGCCGGTACTGCGGGTTCGTCCACGCGAGATCGTGGCACCATGCCACGAAGCGCGTGGAGCCCTGCGGGGCGAGCTGGTGGAGGGCGGCGGTCAGCGCGAGATTCTTGTGCAGCACGAGCGCGTTGTGCACGATGCAGATGTCCGCGCCCGCGAGCTCGTGGCGAAGGTCCTCTCGAATCCGCGCCACCAGGCCGTGGAATGCGGGCGTGACACGCCCCGCCTCGAGTTCGCGGGTCACGGCGAGCACGCGGCGGTTGCGGGAGTCGATGCAGGGGAGGCGGTGGAGGCGCACCCCCCGCCCCACCGGACCGCCCCGCCCGGTCACGACATGCGCCTCGAATCCTTCCCCGGCGAGCAGGCGCGCGTGCCGGGCCAAGACGCGCTCCACGCCGCCCACGACGGGCGGGGTCGTGTAGTGGACGAGCAGCACGCGCGGCATCAGCGCGGGGCCTCCGGTCCGGCCCGCGCCTTCCGGCGCGCGGCCCGCCAGCGGGTCAGGTGGCGGATATACCGGGCGACGGCCTCGGCGTCCTCCGGAGGCAGGGTGCCGATTCGCCAGTTGATCTCGCGGACGAGCTCACCTCCGGTCATCTCCGGAAGCCGCCGTGCGCCCCCCGGGGAGGGAGCGGACTCCTCGTGCGTCCGCTGCCGGCGCAGCCGCTCCATCATCTCGAGCACCTGGATTTTGGTGCGGCGGGGCAGCACGTACGCGGTGACCTTGATGAACTCGCGGTTGGCCAGCAGAGCGCGGATATCGATCGCCGCCCGCCGGGGCCGCGCGGTCCGAGGCCGCTCGCCGGCGCCTGACCGGCGCCCCCCGCCTTTCATCCCATCTCCGTTGGGCCGCACGGGTCACGCCCCCACCTGGCTGGTTTGATTCGCGGCATGGCGACCGTCCGCTGGCCGAGCGGTTTCGGGCGCTCAAGGTGGTTCGGGTTGCTCGCGGGGTCTCCCTGCGCATGAGGCCCCCTAGGAACCGACGCGCGCCGCGCATTCGGGGGGGGATCACCGCGCTGCGGCGAATGCCTCCTGCATGTCCGTGCTCGACGATCAGGCGCAGCTCGCGGCGGCCGACCCTTCGGGGATGCTCGAGACCGCGCTCGGCTTCCCCCGGCAGATCCACGACGGCTGGAGGCTGGGTGGCGCCGCGCGTCTTCCTTCGCTTCCACGGCGGCCCGAGCACCTCGTCATCTGCGGGATGGGCGGGTCGGCGATCGGCGGAGACCTCCTCGCCGGATACCTCGCGCCGACCTTTTCGATCCCGATCACCGTGGTGCGGGGGTACGAGGTCCCGGCGTTTGTGGGACCGCGCTCCCTCGTCATCGCGGTCAGCTACTCCGGCTCGACCGAAGAGACCCTGGCGGCGGTCGCCCAGGCAGAGCGCGCCGGGGCCGCGCTCTTTGCCATCACGTCGGGGGGGCCATTGGCGGAAACGGCCCGGCGGTCCGGCGTCATCGTGCCGGGCGGCCTGGCCCCCCGCGCCGCGCTCGGGTATCTGCTGATGCCGGCGCTCGCGGCGCTGGAGCACTGGGGTCTCACCGAGCCGCACGGAGGCGAGGTCGAGGAAGCGGCCGGCGTGCTCGAGGAGGTCGCCGCGGAGGCCGGTCCCCGGATCGGCACCTCGCGCAACCCGGCGAAGCGCCTTGCCGAGCTGCTGCTGGGGAAGATCCCGGCCGTCTACGGGTCATCCCCCTGGGTCGAGGCGGCGGCGCGGCGGTGGAAGTGCCAGTTCAACGAGAACAGCAAGACGGTCGCTGCGTGGGACGCCTTCCCCGAGCTGAACCACAACGAGACCGTCGGGTGGGGCGCGCCGCCGGAGATTGCGGGCCTCGTCGCCGTGGTGGTGCTGCTGGACGGGACCGAGCCGGCGCGAATCCTCCGCCGCGTCCAACTGACATCCGATCTTGCCTTCCACCCCGCCTCCGGCGTGCACCAGGTCCGCGCCCGCGGCGCCGGGCGGCTGGCCCGGCTGCTCTCCCTGGTCTTGATGGGCGATCTCGTGAGCATCTACCTGGCCTATCTCCGCGGGGTCGACCCGACGCCGGTCGAGATCATCGACGCGATCAAGCAGCGATTGCGCGCCTGAGCCGCAGCCGTCTCGTCCCGTCGAAAACGGGGCATAGCACTCCCGTGAGAGCACACACGCGGGAGTGAGCCTGCTGAAAGAACCGCCAATCGACCAGAGGGTAGGACAGATGACCGCGGGGTCGCCTGACGCGGCCGCGGGGCCGGCGTACGCGGATCCGTCCACGGGCGAATCGGGGAAAGCGCTGGCGTTCCTGGCCCGGCTGGCGCGCGATTTTACCGCGGTGCTCAGCCTCGCCGACCTTCTCGAGCATATGCTGCGGGGGCTCCGCGAGGAGACGGGGTTCGACTCCTGCGCGGTCTCGCTGCTGGACACGCGCGACCCGGAGAAGCTGGCCGTCCGGGCCACCTCGGGGCTGCGGGGCCGGCTGCGGGGCAAGGTCTACCGGCGCGGCGAAGGGCTGCTCTGGACGGTCATGGAGACCGTCACCCCGCTGAACGTTCCGGACATGCACGCGGATCCGCGCACCCACCGGCCGGATCCTCAGCTGCGGGCGGCGATCTACGCGCCGCTGATGGTGCACCGGCGGCCGATCGGCGTGCTCAGCGCCTACCGGGCGACGCCCGGGGCGTTCACCGAGGCCGACCTCGACCTGCTCACCGTCGTCGCGCGGTACCTGGCCGGCGCCATCGAGGTGGCGCGGCTGCACGAGCAGCTGAAGGAGCTCGCGGCCACCGATTCGCTGACCGGGCTCGCCAACCGGCGCGGCTTCCTCGACCGTCTGCAGATGGAGATGGACCGGGGCCGGCGCGCCGGCACGGAGCTGTGCGTGGCCCTGCTCGATCTAAACCAGTTCAAGCGCATCAACGATGCCCACGGACACGCGGCGGGCGATGACGTGCTCCTGTCCGTGGCCGAGACCCTCAGCGAGGCCATTCGCGAGACCGACGTGGCGGGACGTTTCGGTGGGGACGAGTTCATCCTGCTCTTCCCCGACACGACCGCGGCGGAGGCGGAGGAAGTCCTCGACTATCTCCGGGACCTGGAGATCGCCGTCTCGGCCCGGGAGGGGTTCCGGGCGCGCATCAGTTTTTCCTGGGGGATCGCCTCGTGGCCGGGGGACGGCGTCGACGTGGAGCGCCTGCTGCAGGTTGCCGACCGCCGGCTCTATGGCATGAAAGAGGCGGCGGGGGGACAGACCGTCCGGCTCCCCGGGACGGTCCGGTTCCCAGGCCCGGGCAGGCCTCCGGGCGACTGATCCGCAGCGCGCCAGGAGGGGAGGCCCGCCGCGGCGTCGTAGACCACCCCCGGGGTGGCGGCAACTCGCTGGGCGCGGGCGACCGCGCAGAGACTGGGCCGCCGCCGGGGGGCGCACGATGGCCAAGGTGTTGCTCGAACAAGTCAGCAAGCAGTTCGGCACTGTCGTCGCGGTCAACAGCGTCACGCTCGAAATCCCGGACAAGCAGTTCACCGTCCTGGTGGGACCCTCGGGATGCGGCAAGACCACCTGCCTCCGCCTGGTCGCGGGGCTGGAGGAGGCGAGCGCGGGCAACATCTACATCGGCGAGCGCCTCGTGAACGATGTGGCGCCCAAGGACCGGGACATCGCGATGGTCTTCCAGAACTACGCGCTGTACCCGCACATGTCCGTCTACGACAACATGGCCTTCGGCCTGCGCCTCCGGAAATATCCTCGGGCGGAGATCGACCGGCGGGTCAAGGAAGCCGCCGAGATGCTCGGGATCCAGGAGCTGCTGGCGCGCAAGCCCAAGCAGCTCTCCGGCGGACAGCGCCAGCGGGTCGCGCTGGGGCGCGCCATCGTGCGGGAGCCCCAGGTGTTCCTGATGGACGAGCCCCTGAGCAACCTGGACGCGAAGCTGCGGGTGCAGACGCGCGCGGAGATCAAGAAACTGCACGCCCGGCTGCAGACCACGACCATCTACGTGACCCACGATCAGGTCGAGGCGATGACGATGGGCGACCGGATCGTGGTGATGAAGGACGGGCTGGTCCAGCAGGTCGACAGCCCGCTCAACCTCTATGAAAAGCCCGCCAACCTGTTCGTGGCCGGGTTCATCGGCTCGCCGGCGATGAACTTCCTGGAGGCCAAGCTCGCGCGGCAGGACGGCAAGATGTTCGTCGACGGGGGCGTGTTCCGCGCCGAGATCCCGCAGGCCTACATACCGAAACTGTCATCCTGGGCGGGCCGGCCGGTCATCTTCGGGATCCGCCCCGAGGACATCCACGACCGGGCGTTCCACACCGAGGTCAAGGAGGGGGCCGCGCTTCGCGCCGAGGTCGACGTCCACGAGCCGCTGGGCTCGGACATCATCCTCTACCTCACGGCCGGGGAGCACAGCATCGTCGCCCGGGTCGACGCCCGGAGCCAGGCCCGGATGGGGCATTCGACCGAGGTGGTCATCGACATGCACAAGATGCACATCTTCAACGCGGACACGCACGAGGCGATTCTGTAGCCATCATCAAGAAGTTCCCCGACTGCGACAACAAGAGCGCGGATATGGGCCGCGGTTCTGATGGAGAAGGGCCTGTATGCTTGGACTTCTCCGGGGTCTATAGGCTTGCCGTCCCGGGCACTACAAAGACGGTCGCATTCAAGCGACGAGGGGATGAATGTGGGGACCCTGGCGCGCACCTGGGACTTGATGCAGGAGAGTGTCGCGATCCTGCTTGCCGATAAGGAAATCCTTCTGTTCCCTGTGCTGAGCGCGCTCATGCTGGTTGTGGTCGACGGCCCGATATTGCTCCCGCTGAGGAGCCACGTCGGCGAGCCCCCGACGCCGCAAGAGATGTACCGCATGCTCATCCTGCTCTATCCGGGTAGCTACTTTGTGATCATCTTCTTCAATAGTGCGCTGATGGCGTGCGCGAATATCCGCCTCTCCGGCGGGGACCCCACATTAGGCGACGGCTTTCGATTTGCCTGGGAGAATGTGGAGCGGATTCTCCTCTGGGCACTCATCGCTGCGACCGTCGGCATACTCCTGCGGATGCTTGAACAGAGTCGAGTCCTGCGATGGACGGTGGGTCGGGTGCTGGAGCTGGGGTGGTCGCTGGCGACGTTCTTCATCATTCCGGTGATCATTTTTGAGGACCTCGACGTCCTGGACTCATTCAAACGGTCGGCTGATCTTTTCAGACGTCGGTGGGGAGAAGAAGTCACGAGTAACTTCAGTTTCAGCGTTTTGTTTGGCCTGCTCGCCATCCCTGGGGTGATGCTCATCTGCGTAAGCCGGTTCTCGTCGGTGGTTGGTGTGGTCGCGGCTGCGCTCTATCTCGCCCTCCTCTATATCGTGGCGACGGCCCTCCAGGGAATCTTCGTGGTGGCGCTCTATCGCTGCACGACCGACGGGAGCAAGGGGTTCAATCCTCGCCTCATCCAGGGCGCGTTTTCTCCGCGTCCCGGCCTCGACTCCGGCCGATAAGACCACCGCGCAGTAGGAGCCCCTCCCGACCTACGGGCTCTTCGGCGGGGGCGCAAACGAGCGCCCCGCGTAATCCAGGAACGGCTGGAGCAGCCGGGTGAACTCCATCGGGAAGACGAATTTCGTCGCCGGGCTGGCGCCGAGCGCCTTGAGGGCCTCCAGGTACTGGAGGCTCATCGTGTTGGTATCGACCGTCTTGG